>Ga0193725_1000088_pt1 | contig 30998 bp, 25 predicted proteins | sample H2a2metaG_FD_143058 | JGI IMG/M metagenome (GOLD analysis project Ga0193725, IMG submission 143058) | Soil microbial communities from a riparian zone of the East river system, Colorado, United States - H2a2 | ecosystem: Environmental > Terrestrial > Soil > Riparian zone | place: USA: East River... | reverse complement strand
AGAGATGGCCCTCACCGCGGTACTGCTTGATGTTGCGCACCATCTCGAGGAACGTCTCCTGCAGCACGTCCTCTGCATCCTCCGGCCGCCGCAGCATCCGGCGGACGAGGTTATAGACAGGCGTCTCGAACGCCCGGTAGAGGGCTTCGAGCGCTGCTTCATCTCCGGCTTGCGCGCGGGCGACGAGGACATCCGGGACGGCGAGAGACACGGTCATTGTCCGAAAGGTATGATGCCAGAATGGGATAGAGCGTCGCACCAACCGTACGTCGTACGTCGTGCGTCGTACGTGGGTTTTACGGTTGAGCCCCCACGCACGACGCACCACGCACGACGCACGGTACCTAAGTAATTACCGGGTAGTCACTTGAGGTGCGGTGGGATATCTTGGGGCATGCCGAAAGCCGACGTGAAAGAATGGCTGCATCACTGGCAGGATGAAGCGGACGCGGCCTACCTCTATCTCGCCCTCGCCGGCCAGGAATCCGATCCGCACCGGAAGGACGTCTACATCAAGCTCGCAGGCGTCGAGGAGCGCCACGTGCAGATCTGGAGCAAGCTGCTCGGCGAGCATGGCCACAAAGTAGATCACGCGCGGCCATCCCTGAACGCCAAGCTCCGGGCGTGGTTCGGGCGGCGGTTTGGGACGCGGTATCTGCTGCCCATGCTGCTGCGCGAAGAGGGCGAAGAGGTAAAGGGGTACCTCAACCTCCACAAGGAATCGAGCCTCCCCGACGCGCAGGAAGTCTCACTCCAGCTCGCCAAAGAATCGGCCGCCCACGCCGGGACGCTCGCGGAACTCGCCGGCAAGGGGGCCGAGCCGTGGCACAAGACGGGCTCGGGCGGCTTCTTGCGCAACGTCGTGTACGGCTTCAACGACGGGCTGACGGCAAACTTCGGACTGGTGGCCGGCGTGATCGGCGCGGCGGTGCAGCCGCACGTGATCCTGATCTCGGGCGTGGCGGGCGCGATCGCGGACGCATTGTCGATGGGGTCGTCCGGGTATCTGGCTGCGAAGAGCGAGCAGGAGGTGTGGGAACACGAGATCGCAATGGAGAAGGAAGAGATTCGCCTGATGCCGGAAGTCGAGATGGAAGAGATGGCGCTGCAGTATGAAGCGAAAGGCGTGGACCGGCGTACGGCGCGGCGCATGGCGGAGGAAGTGATGCGCGATCCGGTGCGCGCGCTGAGCGAGCAGGTGCGGGACGAGCTGAAGATCGGTGAGGCGCACTCGACGCCGTTTCGCGAGGGCTGGATCACCGGGGTGGCCACCGCGGTCGGTGCCTTCATTCCCGTCTTTCCGTTCCTCGTGCTGCAGGGGCGTGTGGCCATCTGGCTGGCGTTCACGATCGCGATGGTGTCGCACTTCGCCGTGGGGGCCGCCCGCAGCTTCTTCACCGGCCGCGGCGTGATCCGCAGCGGGATCGACATGTTTGTGATTGGGATGGGAGTCGCGGCGGTAGGTTATCTCGTCGGCGACCTGGTCGCGAAGGCGCTTTAGACGACCAGATTGACGAGCCGGTCCTGCACGTAGATCACCTTCTTCACCTTCTGCCCATCGACAAACTTCTTCACTGCTTCGTCCGCGAGCACCCGCGCGAGCACGTCCTTCTCCGCCATTCCGCGCGGCACCGTGAGACGCGATCGGAGCTTGCCGTTCACCTGCACCGCGATCTCCACGTCGCCCGCTGAGACGATGCGCTCGTCGTGAGCGGGCCAGCGCGCCTCGAAGACCGAGCTCTCGTTACCCAAGACGGACCATAGCTCTTCCGCGATATGCGGGGCGTAGGGCGCCAGCATGATTACGAGCGGCGTGATCAATTCCCTGCCGCCCGCTCCCTGCTCCCGCAGCTCATTGACGTATTCCATCATCGCCGCGATCGCGGTGTTGTACTGCAGAGCGTCAGTATCCGCCGACACCTTGCGAATCGTGCGATGCAGTTTCTGCTGAAGCTCGGGAGCCCCGACGACCTTGGCTCCGGCGGCCTCATGCACCAGCGCCCACACCTTCTCCAGGAATCGGCGCTGGCCGACTATCCCTGAATCCCGGAAATCCCCGCCCTCCTGGAAAGGGCCGAGGAACATCAAGTACATCCGGAAGGTGTCCGCACCCCACTGCTGGATGTAGGTGTCGGGGACCACCACGTTGCCGCGCGACTTCGACATCTTGGCGCCGTCCTTCACGATCAAACCGTGGGCGCGAAATCTCGGGTATGGGGTGTCGAAGTGCAGGTGGCCGAGGTCGAACAGCACCATGCAGATGAATCGGGCATACAAGAGATGCAGCACCGCGTGTTCGTTGCCCCCGATGTAGCTGCTCACCGGCAGCCACTTTTTGGTCCGGGCCGGGTCGAACGGCCGGTCGGCGAATTCCGTGGACGGGTAGCGAAGGTGGTACCAGGCCGAATCGAGGAACGTGTCGGAGACGTCCGTTTCGCGACGCGCCTGGCCGCCGCATTGAGGACATTTGACGAAGTACCACTCTTCGTGCCGTGCGAGCGGGCTCACTCCGGTATCGTCGGGGCGGAAATCGTCGATGAGGGGGAGCTGCACCGGCAGGTCTTTCTCCGGCACCGGGACGACCCCGCATTTCTCACAGTACATGATGGGGATTGGAGGACCCCAGTAGCGCTGCCGCGAGATACACCAGTCGTGCAGCCGGTATTGGACGCGCGGCGTCGCGAGACCGCGCTCGGCGAGCCAGGCGACGATCTTGCGCGCCCCCTCGCCGCTCGCCACACCGTCGAACGGCCCTGAGCCCATGAGCACGCCGTTCTCCGAGACAATCGGCAACGTCTCTCCCGGGACCGCGACGACTTGTCGGATCGGGAGCTTGAATTGCGTGGCGAACTCGAAGTCCCGCTTGTCGTGCGCCGGGACCGCCATGATGGCGCCGGTGCCGTACTCCATCAGGACGTAGTCGGCAATCCAGATCGGGATCGCTTCACCCGTCGCCGGATTGCGGGCGTAGGAGCCGATGAAGACACCGGTCTTCGTCTTTTCACCGACCCGCCGCGACACGATGTCCTTGGACTGCACCTCCCGCTGATATGCCTTGACGGTCGAGCGGTGCTCGACCGCGGTGAGCTCGTCGACGAGCGGGTGCTCCGGCGCGAAGACCAAATAGGTCGCGCCGAACACCGTGTCGGGGCGGGTCGTGAACACGGTGATCTTCTTGCCGCTGGGCGTCTCGAAGACGAGCTCCGCCCCTTCGCTCCGGCCGATCCAGTTCTTCTGGAGGAGGGCGGTGGAGGAAGACCAGTCGAGGTTCGGGAGGTTCTGGAGAAGGCGCTCGGCGTAGTTTGTGATGCGGAAAAACCACTGGTCGAGGAAGCGCTGCTCGACCGGCGTATCGCAGCGCTCGCACCGCCCGTCGATGACTTGCTCGTTCGCGAGCACCGTCTTGTCCTTGGGGCACCAATTCACCGCCGCGCGCTTCTTGTACGCGAGTCCCGCCTTGAAGAGCTGGAGAAAGAGCCACTGCGTCCACTTGTAGTAGGCGGGATCGGTGGTCGAGAGCTCGTGCCGCCAGTCGAACATGCCGCCGAACCGGCGCAGCTGACGGCGGAACGTGGCGATGTTCTGCGGGATCAGCTTCGCCGGATTGGTGCCGATGGCAAGGGCGTAGTTCTCGGAGTGAATGCCGAAAGCGTCGAACCCCATGGGCTCGAAGACGTCGTAGCCCTGGAGCCGCTTGAACCGGCCGAAAATGTCCGCCCCCGTGAACGCGAACATGTTGCCGACGTGTAACCCCTCGGCCGAGGGGTAGGGGAACATCATGAGGTTGTAGAACGGCCGCGCAGCGCGATCGAGATCGGGCTCGTTGGTATGGCGCTCAGCCCAACGGGCCTGCCACTTGGCCTCGAGCGCAGCGGGGTCGTAGTTCGGAACGTCGCGCATGATCGCGGAAACCTAAGCCTATCGGCGTGCGAAACGCAGGTTCCGAACGCGACCAGTCGTGTATCGCATCTCGGTGACTTGGCCCGCGGCATTGCGGACGAAGACAAACATGCCGCCCGCACCTCTGTAGCCGTCGCGGTACGCCGGTCGCAGCGGCAAGTGAAGATCGGGTTCGCGGTGGAGTATCAGACCGCCGCGGCCCGTCGAATCTGGCCGCACCTCGACGGTCGTATTGGCTTCCTCGCTGGAATATGAGCCGAAGAGTCCTGTCACTGCCTGCCCGCTCGTGTCCGACTCCTCGACCCAGTCGGCTCGCACGGTGTCCGCGGTGGGTGTCACAACGCGCAAGTCGTAGTGCCCATCTGTCCGACGATCAAAGACGACGCGATTCCCGCCGGCCGCCGCAACGAAGACTGTTGGGCTCTGCGGGACGAGCTCGGTCCCTGACTCCGTCATCAGCTTGCCGTTGGTCACCACGAAGCGCTGAGCGATCATACTCCGAACGTTGCGGTACAGTCCCGCCTTGTCGGCGATGGCTGCCGGTGGGACCGTCCGACGCGTCGGGGCCACTGCAGGCGCTGCCGGAGCAGGTGGCGGAAGAAACTGCGCGGCCGCGACATACCCCAGGTCGGAAGGGTCGACGTTACCCGCGTTACACAGCATCGCGACGGCAAGTCGCGCACGCGGGAATCGCGCAATAAACGCCCGATACCCGGCGGTCGCGCCGTCGTGCATCACCACGGGCTCGCGGCGATAATCGGTGACGAACAGCCCCGCTGCGTAGTTGATCCGCCGACCGTTCGTGAGCACGCCCTGTCGCTCCTGTTCCTCCCGGAATGCGGCACCGCCGAGGCGCGTACTGTCGAACGCGGCGTTCCATTTCAGCAGATCACCGACCGTCGTCAGCAAACAGCAATTGCCGTAGATGCTTTCGATCGCTCGTTCGCTGTGCCACGCCCCGTCGAGCAGCGAATACGACAGCGCTCGCCTCTTCACCAGACGCGTGGCGTCGTCACGCCAACTGGTATTGGTCATGCCGAGCGGAATGAAAATCCGTTCCCGCGTGAAGGTCGGGAACGACTTTCCGGAGGCGCGCTCCACGACCATCGCCAGCAGGTTGTAGTTGGTATTGCTGTACTCGTACTCGCTGCCGGGCACGAAGTTGAGCTCGCGCAGGCGGCGGGTGATCGCCAAAACGTAGGCGTGATCCAGCGCGCGCGTGTTGCGTGACCAGCCGCCGATACCGGCGATGGTGCCCCAGTCGCGCATCCCGGAGGTGTGGTTCAGCAGCTGCCGCAGCGTCACCCGCGCGCCGTAATCGGGCAGCTCCGGCAACCAGCGGTGGATCTCGTCGTCGAGCGATAGCCGCCCGTCGCGCATGAGCAGCAGCACCGCGGCCGCCGTGAACTGCTTGGAAACCGAGCCCGCTTCGAGAATGCTCGCGGGCGTGAGCGCGACCCCGCGCTCGAGATCCGCGCTGCCCCAGGCCCGTTCGATGATCGTACTCCCGTTTTGCGCGATACCCAGAACACAGCCAGCCGTCGTGTCGGAATTCCACGCAGCGAAGATCGAGTCGAGCCGCACGGCGAGGGGTCGCGTCGCTTGCGCGGTCAGTGCGGGGGCCGCGGGGGCCGCGACCATCAGCAGCACGACGATCATCCGGATGGGAATTGTGGATTTCATTGCGCAAAATCTAGTTAGAGCAGTACCTTAGCACACGACCACCCGAATGGCCATCAAATCACAGCAACTCCGCCAAAGCTTCTTGATTTCCGGAGCCGGCGCGGCCGTCCTGCTCGTCGTCTTTGTCGCGTGGCTCACCAGCAATCGCGTCGGTCGCGTCCTGGAGCAGCAGGCAGACGCCCGCGGCCGTGACGTCGCCGGCCGCGTCGCGGCGATGGTCACCCAATACCTGAAGGAACGGCGGCGCGAGGCCGTCGCGCTCGCGAGTCAGCCGCCGGTCATTAATGCCGTCCGGGAGGCGGGGCAGTCGGCCGTCAGCCGTGGGCTCGACCGCACCCCAATTCCCGACCTCGAGCGCACCTTCAACTCGACCCGCCAGCTCGGCGGCGATCCGGTGCTGCGCGACTATCTCCGCACCTACACGACGATCTCGGATTTCGCGGAAGTCATCCTGACCGAGAGTCACGGCTTGAACGTGCTCGCGTCCGACCGCCCGTCCGACTTCGTGCAGCGCGATGAGACATGGTGGCAGCGGGCGATCTCGGAAGGGTCGTACGAAGGCAGTGCGCGGTTCGACTCGTCGGCGGGAACCGCATCGCTCGAGTTCGACGTCGCCATACGACCATCGCCGGGTCAGCGGCCCGTGGGTGTGGTCAAGACGGTCCTCGCCCTCGACCGCCTGACCGTGCTGCTCGGCACCGGCGAGCTGGGGGGGCAGGCGTACCTCCAGATCGTGGACGGCCGCGGGAACGTGCTGGTCGCGAAGGATGAGGGGCTACTGCTGCAAGCCCTGCCGGACAGGGACCGCATCCCGCTCGGTACGCAGCCCGCCAGCGCCCACGTCACCACCGTGCGAGGGGAAGGCGAGTTGGTCGCGTCGGTCCCGGCGAACCAGTGGTGGGTGATCTATCGCGAGCCAGCGGCCTCGGCATTCGCGACGGCGCGCAGCACGCAACGGGCAGTCTGGCTCGGCGCGCTACTCGTGGCGGCCATCCTGGTCGCTGCGCTCTTCTGGGTATCGCAGCGACTCGGCCGCCTCGTCACCGAGCCGGTGCGAGCCGCGGGAGCGATTGCGAGCCGGGTCGCCGGCGGTGACCTGTCCGTGTCGGTGACGACGCAGCGCTCCGAGGCCAGCGAGGTCGGAGAGCTGCTGTCGTCTGTGCATTCCATGGTGGTGGCGCTGCGCCGGCTCGTGGGGGCGATCCGCGCGGCTGCCGATGAAGCGGCGGCGATGGCAACGGAGATCTCCGCGTCGACCGAGGAGATGAGCGCCTCGACCGAAGAGATGGCCTCAACGTCGCAGGACCTCTCCCGGCGCGCCGGCGAGCAGGCACAACTGGTGCGCGCCGCCGCCGACGACGCCGCACGGATTCTCCAGATCGCCGCAAAGCTCGCCGGGGGCGCCGAAGAAGCTGCCCGGCGCAACGCCGATCTGTCGGCGCTGGCGCGGCGTCACAAGGATGGGCTCGACCAGAGCACGGTGCGTCTCGCCAAGCTCGCCGACGAGGTCGCGAAAGGCGCCGAGGAAGCCGAGTCGTTGGCGCAAGCCACGGCAAGGATCCAGACGTTCGTGGCCCAGACGAAGGCGGTCGCCACACAGACGAACATGCTCGCGCTCAATGCCGCGATCGAAGCGGCGCGCGCCGGCCCCCAGGGCCGCGGATTCGCGGTGGTCGCCGACGAGGTGCGCAAGCTCGCGTCGGTAGCGGCCGCGGCGGCCGGCGAGACCGCCGACACGGTGCGCGGCGTCCTGGTGCGCGTCCAGGCGACTCGCGACCGGCTCGTGCGCCTGGCTGAGGGGGGGGCGGCGGTGCGGGAGGCGTCGCAGACGGCGGCGCAGGGGTTGGCGACGGTGGCGAGCGAGGCAGATGCGAACGACGTCTGGAGCCGCGAGATCGCGCAATCGGCCGGGGAGCTCCGTTCGCTTGTCGAAGAGATCGCCAACCGGCTAGGCACCATCGCCGGCCAGACCGATACGCTCCTTGCCTCCGCCGAAGAGCTCGCCGCGTCAGGCGAACAGCAAAGCGCCTCGACGGAAGAGATCGCGTCCTCGGCGAATCAACTCGCCGAAGCGGCCGACCGGCTCACCGGCGCCGTGAAATCATTTCGATTGTTGGCGGACGAGGTCCAGCAGGCAGCCGATTAAGCCTTCGCCTCAAACACCAGGCTGCAGCACGTCACACCACCTTCGGCCTTGGCGAGCTCTCCGCACGGGACCGCCTTGAGACGCACGCCGGCGCGCTCCAGACGTCGGGCCGTTTCGGGATGGTGCGTCGGGTAGATGACCGTCCCTCCAATCAGGAGGGCGTTGGCCGCGTCGGGTTCCTGCGGCGCGACGATCACCACTTCCATCGAAGGGAAGCACTCCGGACTTACCCACCGGTCATTCATGAGGAGCAAGCCGTCCGCCACCTGTGTCACGGCGCTCTTGAGGTGGAGACACTCTTTGACCGGCACCGGGATCACTTCATAGCCCCAATCGCTGAGGTGCGTGTCGAGCTGGGCAATCCCCTCGTGGTTCGTGCGTGACGACAGACCGACGTAGACCCTTCGACCCACGATCATCACGTCACCACCGTCGAGGGTGCCCGGTGCCTGGATCTCCAGCAACGGTCTGTAAATCTGGAGCACGGCGGCCATGGATTCGACTTCGCGCCGCCGCGTCGCCGCCCCAGGCCTCGTCATCACCGCAGTCTCATCGAACACCAACGCGGTATCCTCGACGAAGACCGCATCCGGCAGCTCCGGCTCCGGCGGCGCGTGCACCAGCGTTGCACCGAGCGACCCGAGCGTCTCCTCGTACGCCGAATGCTCGGCCACGGCCTTGGCCACGTCGATCGGCTCGCGCGCAAGGTGCGTCAACTCGCATTTGACGATCGTGGGACTGACGGCACGTGTGACCGCGATGAGCATGTTACTGGGTCAGCGGCATGCGCGGCCCCGCGGGCAAATGCTCCAGCAGGAATCGGGTGAGCAGGGAGTAGATGTGAAGCGTCGTGCCACGGCCCTCGCAGATGCAATGCGAGCGATTGGGATACGCCATGAAGTCGAAGGGCTTGCCGAGTGCGACCAGGCGGTTCACCAGGCGTTCCGTGCCCTGGTAGTGCACGTTGTCGTCGCCGGAGCCATGCACGACCAACAGGCGTCCCTTTAGCCCCTCGGCCTGATTGATCGGAGAGGCGCGCTGGTAGCGCGCGCTGTCCGCCGGGCTGGCCAGGAGACCCATGTAGCGCTCCTGATAAATCGTGTCGTAGAGGCGCTCGTCCGGCACCGGCGCCACGGACATGCCGACCTGGTAGACGTCGGGGTAACGAAACATCCCCTGCAGCGTGCTCGATCCGCCGCCGCTCCAGCCCCAGATCGCGACACGCGTCGGGTCGAGATACCGACGCGATCCAGTGAGGGCCCGCACCGCATCCGCTTGCTCCCGGCTCGATAAGACACCGATCGCCCCGTACACCACCTTCCGCCATGCGCGTCCCCGCGGTGACGGCGTGCCGCGATTGTCCACCGTCGCCACCACGTAGCCCTGATCCGCGATCAGGTGCTCCCACAAATGGCCGCCGCCCCAGGAGTCCTGGGCAGTCTGGCCCGCCGGCTCGCCGTAGACATACATCAGCAGCGGATAAGCCTTGGTGGAATCGAAATTCGCGGGCTTGATCATCCAGCCATCGAGCGAGATTCCGTCAGACACCGTCACCTTGAAGAACGCATCGTGACCAGCGATGAGCGGCGCCACCGCCGCCCGCTGTTTGGCATTGTCGACGAGCGTCCGCACGACACGGTGAGACGGCAACTGCACCAACTCGATCACCGACGGGCTGTCGAAGTGCGAGTAGGTGTGAAAGGCCCAGTGTGCGTCCGGAGAGACTCGGTAGGAGTGCGTCCCCGGCGCGTTGGCCGGTGACACGCGCGCAGCGGACTGTTTTCCGTCGAGCCGAGTGCGATAGAGATACCGTTGGGTCGCGTTATCAGGAGACGCGATGTAGTAGAGCCACCCGCCGGGCTCGTCCACCGCTGACACGGCAACAGCGTCGAAGTTGCCGGGCGTGATGTTCGTGACGCGCTTCCCGTCGCGGCTGACGCGATAGACGTGCCTCCAGCCGTCGCGTTCGCTCGTCCACAGAAACTCCGTGCCCTTCGCGAGCCACTCGATTTCGTCCACCACGTCGACCCAGGCAGTGTCGCGCTCGGTCAGGACTGTCCGGGTCGCTCCCGTCGCCGCATCCGCCAGAATGACGCGGTCGGTGTTCTGCAGGCGGTTCATCCGTTGGAGGATCAGCTCGGTCGGTCCTGCCCACTCCATGCGCGGGAGATAGTTCTCGCGTGGGTCGTCGGGGATCTGCAGCCACGTCGTGGGGCCGCCATCGGCGCTTACGATGCCGGCGCGCACCGCCGAATTCTGTGTCCCGACCTTGGGATACTGAATGGGCGTGATTTTCGGATAGAGCGAATCGGTGTCGTTGATGAGGAAATAGGTGCCGAGGCCCGTCATGTCGAACCGCCAGTAGGCGATCTTCGAGCCGTCGGGTGACCAGCGGAAGGCGTCGCGGAGGTCGAATTCCTCCTCGTAAACCCAATCGGTCATGCCGTTCACGTGGAGCGAGTCCGCATCGCTCGTGAGGGCTGTGACCGTACCGTCCGCGAGTCGCTCCACGTAGACGTTGCCCTGCCGCACGTAGGCCACGCGATCCCCGGCGGGAGAAAACTTGGCATACATGAGCGTCGACGGCGGGGCGTTCGGTCCGCCAAGCTTTTTCAGCGCGCCGGTCTTCCGGTTGAGTACCCAGTAGTCGCCGCGGGTATTCTGCCGCCACACGCGTTGGGTGTTGGTAAAGAGCAGCAACAGGTTGGCGTCGGCCGACCATGCATAGTCGTCGAAGTCCAGCGCCTCGCTCGCACCGGCGGGCACCAACTGGCGTGCCGAGATGTACACGCTGCGGTTGCCCGTGGCGGTCTCGTAGCGCACGATGTCGGACGCATCGGGGATCGCCGCCGATTTCTCGACCGTGGTATAGGCGGTGCCGTTTTCGATCCACTGCGCCGGTCCAAAGCGCTGCGGCGCGAAGTCCGCGGATGCGAAGATGCGGCGCATCGTATCGTTGACGTGGTCCGGCACCTGCGCCGCAACGGGCACGGACGCGAACAGCGCGAGCAAACCAACGAAGACCTTCATAGGGGGGTTCCTTCTTCTAGTCGCCGAAATTCGCCAACCGGACGTCGAGCACGTCCGGCAGTCCCTGCAGCTTGTCGAGCACCCCATTGGTCAACGCCTGATCGACGTTGATAGCGGCAAGCGCGTCCGCCGGTGCACCGTCGCCGCTCGGGACCGAGCGCCGCGCCTGGTGGTAGCTCGCGATGTTGATGCCCGCGCTCCCGAGCGCCGATCCGACTCGGCCGATCACGCCCGGCACGTCGCGGTTGCGGATCACCAGCATCCAGCCATCGGGCGCGACGTCGACGTGATAGTCGTCGATGCGGATGACACGGCCGTGGCTGCCGCCGATGAGCGCTCCGGTGACGCGCACGCGTCCCCGGGCGGTGTCGACCTTCACACCGATCGACGTCTCGAACCCCGCTTCGGGCGCGCCGGTCTTCGTGCCGAGCTTGATGCCCTTCTCTTCGGCCAGCACCTGCGCATTCACGAGGCTCACGGGGCCGGCGTTCATGGCCGCAAGGAGCCCCTCGAGCGCTGAGACGAGCACTGGTCGCTGCGCCGCCTCTTCCTTGCCGCCGTAGGCGACTTCGACCGCTTTCACAGGTCCATCCGCCAGGGCCAGCGCCAGACGGCCCAGGCGGCGCGCCAGATCGAGGAGCGGCGCCAACCGGCGCAGCAGGTCTCCGCCCATCCCCGGCACGTTGATCGCGAACGAGAGGTCCCCAGCGACCAGTGCCTCGCGGACGGCACTGCAGATCTCCATCGCCACGCGCTCCTGGGCCTCGGCGGTCGAGGCGGCGAGGTGCGGCGTCAGAATCAAGCGATCGAGCGACCGGAGCGGCGAGTCCGCGGGCAGCGGCTCGACCGCGAACACGTCGATGGCCGCGCCGCCGATGCGCTTTTCCTTGATCGCGTCCGCCAGAGCCGCCTCGTCCACGAGCTCACCGCGCGCCGTGTTGATCAGCACGGCGGTCGGCTTCATCAGCTTGAGACGGTTAGCGTCGATGAGATGGTGCGTCTGATCGGTCAGCGCGACGTGCAGGGTGACGACGTCAGCCGTGCGGAGCAGCTGATCGATCGGGAGCAGGCGGACGTGCATTTCGCCGGCGCGCTCGGGCGGCAAGTACGGATCGTGGCCAACAACCTGCATCCCGAACGCTCGCGCCAGCTGCGCGACGTGCGCGCCGATGCGGCCGAGACCCACGACGCCCATCGTCTTGCCGCGCAGCTCGGTGCCTTCGAAGCGTTTGCGGTCCCACTCCCCGCGCCGCATCGCCGCCGCGGCGTCCGATATGCGCCGCACCAGAGCCAGCAGCAGACCCATCGCGTGCTCGCCGGCGCTGACGGTATTGGCGCCGGGAGTATTCATGACCGCAATGCCCCGGCGGGTTGCAGCCGGTACGTCGATCGTATCGACGCCGGTGCCGGCCCGTGCGACGACGCGCAGATGCGGCGCGCGGGCCATCAGAGGCGCCGTCACGCGCGTCTCGCTGCGCACGATCAGCGCGTGCGCGCCGGCGATCGCCTTATCCAGCTCCGCCGGCTTGCCCGCGACGTCCACGACTTCGATGTCAGGTGAATTGGACAGCAGGTCGAGACCGCTTTTCGCCACCCGATCGGCGACGACTACGCGCCACGTCATTCCAGCGCCCGAGCGATCAACGGCAGCAGCTCGTCCAGCGCAGCGACGGTGTGATCGCCCATGTGCCCGATGCGGATGGTGGAGTCTTTCAACGCGCCGTAGCCCGCCCCAATCGTCCACCCCTGCTGCTTGAGCGCGCCGACCACATCCTTGGAGTGTTTCCCATCGGGCAGTCGCAAGCACGACACGGTCCAGCTGTGGCGCCCCTCGCGCGGCAGGAATTTGATGCCGTGCTCGGGAGCCCACGTTTCGACGCGCCGCCGCATTGCGTCGTGCCGTTTCCAACGTGCTTCGATGCCGCCCTCGCGCTCGATCCGCCCGAGCTGCACCTCGAGCGCATAGAGCAGTGAGATCGCGGGTGTGTTGGTGGGCTGGAATTTGATCGTTGCCGTCAGGAAGCTGATCAAGTCGAAGTACGCGCCACGCTCCTCGAGCGTCTTAGCGCGCTCGACCATCCGCTCCGACGCGACGCCGAGCGCGAGCCCGGGCGGCAGCGCCAGAGCCTTTTGGGAACCGGTGAACGCAAAGTCGAGCTTCCAGGCGTCCGTCTCGACCGGCGAGCCCACCATCGAGGTGACGCAGTCGACCAGCAGCAGGACGTCGTCGAATTCCTTGACCACTTCGGCGTAGGCCGCGACGTCCTGCAGGACCCCGGTCGACGTCTCGGAGTGAACGCACGTCACTGCGTCCACGGGAGTACGCTTCAGCGCATCGCGCAGCATGTCGGGTTCGACCGCCGCACCGAGCGGGACGTCGAGCCGGATGCACTCTTTGCCGCACGCACCGACGATGCCGGCGAACCGTTCGCTGAAGGCGCCATTGACGAGCGACAGCGCGCGGCGGCGGATGCCGTTGCGCACGGCCATTTCCATGAAGCCGGTCGCCGAGTTCGTGCCGATGAAGACGGGGCGGCTCGTGCGAGCCACGGCGCCGAGCTTCGGCGCGACGTTCTGGAGCAGCTTCTCCATCGTCCCGGAACGATGCCCGACCATCGGCCGGATCATGGCCTCCAAAACCTCGGGATGAACGTCCGTCGGTCCGGGGAGGAAAAACTTGCCGAATGTGGGGACGGCGACAGCGTGTGTCGGAACGGATGCGGTGGACGTCATGCGCTCGCCCGCACGAGCTCTTCTACCAGACCGCCCATCACTACCTCGCTTGTTTTCACGAGCCGCACGCCTTCCTCGCCCCATTCCTTGAGCAGGTGCTCGGCGACGTCCCGATCGATTGGCTTCATGGCGTCCACGACAGCGAACAGCCGGACCTGGGGCCGGTGCTGCAGGAGGCCTTCGATCGCGTACTTGTCGCAGACGTCGAGCGCGACGCCGTAGAGAACGATGTCGTGAGGATTCAACGCGTCCAGTACCGGAAGGACATTCGGGTTCGAGAAGACGTCGAACCGGTGCTTATGAAAGAGGATGTCGCCACGATGGTTACGGATCCGTGCCGCAAGCGCCGTGCCATCCTGGGGCTCCGGCTCGATCACGAGCGGATCTCGCAAGGCGGTCTCCGCGATCTTGCGCTGTCCCGGCGTCCCCCGCAGGCAATGCGGCGGAAACGTGGCCTTCCAATCCGGCGTCGCCGAGATCTCGGCGTGCTCGTGGACGTGATCGTCGGCGCTCGCGACGATGCGGATATCGTGCCCGTGCGCGTAGTCGGTGAGCTTCCGGAGATTGGGGATGAGCTGCTCGGCGTCGGGTACATACAGCTTGCCGTCCGCCTTCATGAAATCGTACTGGGTGTCAACGTCCCAGAAAATGACGGGAGAAGTGGGCATGGGACGGGAAATCTAGACGGGGCTAAAGCTTCAGCGCTACCGCCACCTCGTCGCAGGCGTGCTGGCGGGGACAGCGCGTGCAGTCGGCCCAGACTTTGAGGGGGAACTGCTCTTTCTCCGCCACGCGGAAACCTAGGCGCAGGAAGAACAGGGGTTTGCGCGTCAAGCCGAACACTTCGTCTAATCCCAGCGCGCGCGCGTCCACAAGGAGGGCTTCGACCAACGCCTTACCCACGCCACGGCCCTGCTGGTCGTCACGCACGGCGAGGCCCGCGATCTCCGCGAGCTGCGTGCTGTAGACCTTGAGACTCCCAGTACCGACGATACGGCCGTCGGGAGCCAATGCGACCACGTACTCCTTGATGTGGCGGCAGAGATCGTAATTCGAGCGCGGCAGGAGATCTCCGGTCGCGACGAACGGTGCCATCAGCGTTTCCATCGCGGCGACGTCTGCGAGGGTCGCCGGGCGCAGCGTGGTCTCAGGCTGGGGAGCACGGCGTGGCTTGATCGACAGACCGGTCACGCGAGCACCTCTTCAAGAATTGTGACGCCGCGCTCGAGCTCCTCGCGAGTGATCGTGAGCGGCGGAACGATTCGAATCACGGTCGGGCCGGCGGTCAATACCAACAGGTGACGCTCGCGCGCCGCCGCGACGATCGGTGCAGCGACCTCGTTGAGCTCGAGTCCCCACATCAGCCCGCGACCGCGCGCTTCGCGGACACGAGGCGTGCCGGCGGCGAGGCGGTTCAGGCGCGCGCCGAGCCATTCACCCTTCGCCCGAACCGCGCCGAGAAAGTCGGGGTCGGAAATCGTGCGCAGCACGTCGAGGGCGACGGTCGCGACAAAGGGACCACCACCGAATGTCGTCGCGTGATCCCCGGGCGCTACAGCTGAGGCAATCGCGTCGTTCACGAGGATGGCGCCCATCGGCAAACCGCCGCCGAGCGGCTTCGCGAGTGTATACATGTCGGGCACGACACCTGCGGGCTCGGAAGCAAACAGCGTCCCGGTGCGCCCGAGGCCGCACTGCACTTCATCGAAGATCAATGCGGTGGCGGTTGCACTGCACCGTTTCCGTAAGAAGACCAGAAACTCATCTGCGACGCAGCGAACGCCCCCCTCGCCCTGCACCGGCTCGATGATGACGGCAGCGGTGCGTTCTCTCGTGATGGCGCGGGTCGCCGCCTCGATGTCGCCCAGGGGAATGATCTGGACGCCCGCGAGCAGCGGCTCGAACGGACGGCGATACTCGGGTCGATCGGTAGCGGCGAGGGAGGCGAACAGCCGGCCATGAAACGATCCGCTGAACGCAACGATCTCGGTTTTCTTCGACCACTTGCGTGCAAACTTGAACGCGCCCTCGTTCGCTTCCGCGCCCGAATTACAGAAGAAGGCCTGGCCGGCGAACGACTTCGTGAGCTCGGCCGCGAGCCGTTCACCAGGCTCGGTGCGATAGAGGTTCGAGACATGAATAAGTCCCGAGTCCAGCGCGCGCAGGACCGCGTCGCGGACGACGGGACTGTTGTAGCCCAGGGCGTTGACGGCGATGCCTGCGACGAAATCGAGGTAGCGTGCGCCGTCCTCAGCGATGAGCTCGGACCCTTCGCCCGCGACGAAGAGCGGACCAACGCGCGCATAGACGCCCAGTAGTGCCGTGGCGTCGGAGGTGGTCAGCGGGAGTGTCACGCGGGTTGCACTGCGGTGGCGGGAGGAGCCGCGAGAAGGCGGGTGCCGGCCGTGGCGTGCTCGAACATGTCGAGATCGCCGATCCGTACGGCCCGAACACCCGCCCCCAACGCTTGCGTGGCGGCGCGCAACTTGGCGGCCATGCCACCCGTCGCAACGCCGCCCTCAATCATTGCTTCGATTTCGGCGGCCGCAAGGGTGGGCTGGGTGACGCCTGCGATCGCCACACCGGGCACATCGGATACGAAGAGCAGCTCCTGCGCATCGAGGGCCGCGGCGATGGCGGCGGCGGCCTGGTCGGCGTTGACGTTGAGAGGCCGCACCGGCGCCGCAAAGGATGGAGCGACCGGCGCTACGACGGGTGTCAGCCCAGCCAGCAAGAGACTCTGCAGCAGCGACGCCCGGACGTTCACGATCTCCCCGACGTCGCCCAGGGCCGTTCCGTTCTGGAGCGGCTGGGCGGTCAGCAGGCCGCCGTCCACGCCCGACAGTCCGATCGCATCGAGGCCGGCGGCGCGGAGCGCCGTGACGAGGAGCCGATTCATTGGCCCGCCCAGGACCATCTCGACCAGCTGGGCGATCTCGGGCGTCGTCACGCGCAAGCCATCGCGCTGCTCGACCGGCAAGCCGAGCCGGCGCGACCAGGCGCTCACCGCCTGCCCGCCTCCATGGACGACAACGGCCGGGCCGATCTTGCTCACGCCACGAGCGCATGCAGCCACCCATTCGGGGCGGTCCAGCTCGTTCCCGCCGATCTTGACGACGCGCACCGTCAGCATGCGAGTCCCGCCGTCTCGGGCAGCCCGAGCATCACGTTCATGTTCTGAATCGCCTGCCCCGCCGCCCCCTTCACGAGGTTGTCGATGGCGGCGATGACCGTCAGCCGCGGCCGGCGCACATCGACGACTTCGGCGACCCCGATCGCGACGCGATTGCGATACACGACGTCCTTGAGCGACGGCAGGGCGCCGTGCATGACCTGCACGCACGGCTCGCCGTCGTAGGTCGCGCTGTACAGCCCCTCGGCGGTCGCCTGATCGAGCACCCGCGTCAGCGGGACGTGAATCGTTTCGAGAATGCCGCGCTTCACCGGCAAGAGATGCGGCGTGAAGACGAGGTCGCCGGTGAACCCGCCTTCACGCGACAACGACTGCTTCAGCTCTGCGAGATGGCGATGCGTGTTCCCGATCGCGTACGCGCGATAGTCCTCGGTGACTTCGCCGAAGAGGAGCTCGCGTTTGGGATTGCGTCCCGCACCGGTGACGCCCGAGGCGGCGTCGATGATGACCTCGCGCGACGGATCGATCAGCCCGAGCTGCGCGAGCGGAATCAACGCCAGCAGCGCGGCCGTCGGATAGCATCCGGGGTTGGCGACGAGCTCGGCATCGGCCAGACGCGGCCGCGTGAATTCGGTGAGGCCGTAGACCGCGTCGGGCGACAGCCGGAAATCGGCCGAGAGGTCCACGGTGCGTTTGCCACCGGCGCGTGCCTCGTGGACGTAGCGGGCAGACACCCCGTGCGGCAGCGCGGACAAGATGATCTCGGCCTGCTGCCACGGAGCATCGTCGGCCTTGATCAGCTCGTGGCCATCGACCCACTCGCCGGCCGCCGACTCCGCGGTCGCAAACGCGACGGTGGCATCCGGATGGCCGTGCAACAGGCGCAGCAACTCCTGACCGACATAGCCGGACGCGCCCAGCACGCCGACTGGGATGGATGCATGATTATTCATTTGAGCGGAAAATTATGCAGAGAGTCTGCGCGACGCAAGATGTAGGGGCGCAGCATGCTGCGCCCCTACGTAACGCGTTCCAACCTCGGATTAGGCCGATACGACCGCCCCACCTTCGCGCAGGGCTTCCCTTCGAGCATGACGACATCGGCCGTGAAATCGAACCGCCCCTGGAAGAGGCTCGATCCGACGCCGTAGACGTCGACGGGAATGTTTTGCTCTTCGAAGTGCCGGATCTTCTCCACGGTGAAGCCGCCCGAGACGACGATCTTGACGTGTTGAAAACCATCGGCATCCAGCGCGCGCCGGACGTTCCGCACCAGCTCCGGATTCACGCCGGTGGGCTTGAACGTTCCCATCTGCGGAATGACTGACTTGTCGACCAGCGTCTCGGACGTGTCGAGCCGGACGCCGTACAGCCGGTCGCCGAGCGCGCGCGCGACGGCGAGCGAGGTCCCCACGCAATCGTTGTCGAAATCCACCAGGGTGATGAGCCGAATCGCGGGGTCGGACTGGTCGGCGAACTTGCGTGACGCCAGGACCGTGTCCCCGTTGTACGCGGCGATGAGCGCGTGGGGCACGGTGCCGATGCCCTCGGAGCCCCACCACGATGCCTGGGCGTCGGTCGACACGCCGATCGCGCCGGCGATGTGGGCGGCGTAGCCGTCGCCCGTCTGGACCAGCCAGTGATCGTGGCGCGCCGGGAAGAACATCACTTCCTTGGGTTTCGCGGCCTGCACGACTTCGTGCGTATTCGTTCCCACCCGCGTGCGGCGCGCGAGTACGCCAAGGTAGAGCGTCTCGAGCACCGCGAAGGCATCGTAGGGCCCTTCGATGAGGAGCACCGTCTCCCACGGCTGGATCTCTTCGCCGTCATAGAGCGCCTGCACCACCAGCTCGTCCCACCGCTCGGCGCACAACTTCAAGATCGCAATTGCCTCGTCGATGCCGCCGAGGTACGCGTGCGACTTCCCGAACACCTGCATCGTGACGCGGGGCCGGTGCTGATCCTTCCGCAACAGCTCACGCGCGCGGACGAAGTATTTGTCGGAGTAATAGCCCTCCCGCATCTTGTCGACCGGAAGGTGGAAAATCGCGGGATCGAGTCGTTTCTTGCGCGAAGCCATCAGCGGGGGCCTGGCCAGGCAAAGGTCGCGGCGAGGGTATCACCGGTCGGCAGCGGCAGCTGGCGCGCGATGTTGTTGAGGCGCCCGCAGATCGTGCCTAGAGGCTGAAGCACGGCGGGCTGCGAAACCCGCAGGCAGACGACGTCGGCGTCGAGCGCGAGTGCGCCGGCGCGCGCGGACCGTGCAGGATCGGGACGGCTGAGACTCACGATCAGCGTCGTGGCCCGGCCCTTCAGCACGAGCTGCACAACGCGCGCCGGTTCTTCGAGGACGAGATCCATCGGACGGGGGCCGCTGACGGTGTCCCCGCGCACGAGGTTCAAGATGATGCGCGCGCGACGCGGGCGGACCACCGCTTCGATGCTCAGGTCGCGCGTCGAGTCCAGCAGCTCGAATCGTTCCGCCGCTCGGGCCTCGCCACCCGCGAAGTGTCGCTCGAGAATCAGCTCCACCCACGGCGACCGGCCCTGTGGGCGCTTGCCTGTCCCGAACGGATAGATCCGGGCCGTATCGCTCCACGCCATCCGGACCAGACGCCGGTAGGTGTCCTCTTCCCACAACGGCAAATCGCGGCGCGACCGGCCCACCAGCCGCCTGGTCAAGAACTCCCCGGTCACCGTCACGGTATCGCCGAACGCGGTCACCTGAAACAACGCCTCGACTTCGGCGGTGTCGGTGCGAAGGGTCAGGCGCATGTCGCTGTCGAGCGGACCGCTGACCGCGCCGCTCGCGAGAACGCGTGGCGTGACCGCAGGCTCGATGACCCGAATGCGGTAGGTGAGCCGGGTGCCCGGCCCCTGGAGCGCTGCGATCATGAGGAGGACGCTACTGAACGACAATGGTCCCACGCGTGTCCTCGACCGTGCCGCCCCCACCGGGCGCGCCCCAGCGGTGGCTCGCAAACCATCCCCCGACGAGGCCGGCCGCCAGCGCGACGACAAGCCACAGGGCCAACGTCCCCGCGCGAATCGCGGGGCGCGGCAGGACGAACGCGTGCGGATTGCCCGCCGAGCGCGCCAGCGCGACGCGCACCTCGAGGTGGCTGGCGCGGGCGCCCGCACAGTGCCCACAGGTCGCGAGGTGCTTCGCGAGCGCGGCGCGCTCGACCAGAGACAGCTCGCCGTCCAGCTCGGCGTCGATCTGGGCGAGCCACTGCTCGTGCGTGGTATCTGCCATCAGACCTCCTCGCGAATGCGGTACCGCAGGGCGCGGCGCTGCATCCAGCGCACCGCAAACGCATCCTGCAGCGACCGCCACACGCGATTCCACATGCCGTACTTGGTGACCCCATGTTTGCGCGGCCGGTGGCTGACCGGCAGCTCGGTCACGGTGCCGCCCTCCATCTTGATCAAGGTCGGCAGAAACCGATGCATCCCCGTGAACAACGGCAGGGCACGCACGGCCTCGGTGCGGAAGGCCTTGAGCGAGCAACCCGTATCCCGGATCACTTCCCCATTGAGCCGGTTGCGGACGCCATTGGCGATGCGGCTCTGCAATCGCTTCCACGACGTGTCGCGACGAGTGGCTCGGTACCCGGCCACGGCCGTTGCGCCCGTACGCTCCAGGGTATCGACGAGCAGCGGGATATCGGCCGGATCGTTTTGCAGGTCGGCGTCCAGAGTGACCACGATCGGCGCGCGCGCGGCGCGAAACCCGGCGGCGAACGCGGCGGTCTGACCGGCATTGCGCTCGAACGTGATGATGTGCAGCTGAGGATACTGCTGCCGCAGCGCCTTCAGCGCGTCGAATGTGCCGTCGGTCGACCCGTCGTCCACGACGATCACCTCGTAGCTCCGACCTGTCAGGGCGGTCGCGATCTCGGCGAGCAGCGGTGCGAGGTTGTCCCGCTCGTTGAACGCGGGGACCACGAGCGAAAGCTCCACGGGGTGGGAACGATAGCAAGTTGACAGCCGCAAGACGAGTGGGTAAAACCGTGCATGCCCGAATCCGTGTCGCGTCGCGAGTTCCTGCGGTCCACCGCGGGTGGTGTTGCCGCGAGTGCAGTGCTGGGGATCCCCCACCCGATGCGGCCGCCGCGGCCGCTGCCGCCCGAGTCGCGCTGGGCCGCCAAGCCCGTCGCGATCGCGAGCGCCAACGGGCTGCGCGCGGTGCAAAAAGCATTCGACATGCTCATGCAGGGCGCCGACACGCTCGACTCGGTCATCGAGGGCGTGAAGATCCAGGAGCTCGATCCGAACGACGACTCCGTCGGCTATGGCGGCCTGCCGAACGCGGCGGGTGTCGTGCAGCTCGACGCCTCGTGCATGCACGGTCCGACGAAGCGCGCGGGTGCGGTAGGCGCGCTCGAGAATATCAAAACGCCTTCGGAAGTCGCGAAGCTGATCCTCAAGTACACGACGCACATCTTCCTGGTCGGCGAGGGAGCCAAACGGTTCGCCCTCTCGTTCGGCTTCAAGGAAGAAGACCTGCTGACCGAGCATTCGCGCGAGGCGTGGCTCCGCTGGCGCGCCAATCTCAGCCCGACCGACAACTACCTGGATGTCCCCGATTCGGATCACCTCGTCGTCACCAAGACCGGAACGATCAATTGCGACGCCGTGACGCCGCAGGGCGACCTTTCGTCCGTCACCACGACCAGCGGCCTGTCGTGGAAGATTCCCGGCCGCGTCGGGGATTCGCCGATCATCGGCGCGGGGCAATATTGCGATAACGACGTCGGGGCTGCGGGATCGACCGGGCTCGGCGAGGCAAACATCAAGGTGTGCGGGGGGTTCCTGACGGTCGAGCATATGCGGCGCGGCATGAAGCCCACGGACGCGTGCCTCGAGACCTTGAAGCGCGTCGTCGCCGAGACGGAAGCTCGGCTGCTGGATGCGCAGGGCAAGCCAAAGTTCGACCTCGTGTTTTATGCCCTGACGAAGCGCGGCGAGTTCGGCGCCGCGTCGCTCTACCCCAATCACTTCGCGGCGCATGACGGCGTGGACGCCAAGATCCGCGATACGGCCTACTTATTCACCCGCGCGTAGCGGTTCTGCTCCTCGCGCTGGCCTCCCCACTCGCCGCGCAACAAGAGCCAAATCCAAAGCACGACTGGTTCGATCACCTCTACCCGTTGGCCTTTTACACCACCGCGGACCGATTCTGGCTGGGCGGGCACTACGACTGGTCGAGTCCGATGGGCTTCGCGGAGCGGCCGGAGCCCACGTTCGCCCGTATCGCGCTCGATGCCGGTGCCAGCACCCAGGGCAGCTACATGGTCATCGCCGACGCACAGGCACCGGCGTACTGGGAGGGCTGGAGGCTCGGCGTGACGCTGAGCCTGACGCGCGCCAACCGCCTCGGCTACTACGGCCAGGGAAACAACACGGTCTACGACCGCGACAGTACCTCCGGCCCGGGACACTCCTACTTTTACCGCGTCAGTCGCGCGAATCGTGCGGCGCGCGTCACGATACAACGGAAGATCGTCGGCCCGCTCCGGGTGCTCGTCGGGGGATCGCTCGAATACACCGCATTCCGCGCGCTCCCGGGAGTGACCCGTTTCGAGCAAGACAGCACCGGCCCTTTTGTCGATCGGGTCGGCCGCGTCGGGATCGTGCTCGATACGCGGGATGTGGAGACGGATCCGCATCGCGGTGTATTCGCCGAAGCGATCGCGGCCAGCGGCCGCGGATATACGCGCACCAGCGCCGCGCTGCGCCTCTACGCGCATCCGCTCGAGCGGCTCATTCTCGCCGCGCGCGTCGGGCGCGAAACGATCACCGGCACGGCGCCTCTTGCGGTCCAACAGACCATGGAAACCAGTGAGGGTCCGCTGGTCGCTTTGGGCGGAGCGCGTTCGCTGCGAGGCTATTACGACAGCCGCTTCGTAGGACCCGGCAAGATCGTCTACGGTGTCGAGGCCCGATACGGCCTACTCTGGTCGCCGCGCCTGCTCGAGGTGAAGCTGGTGGCCTTCTACGATGCGGGACGAGTCTTCGGCCCCGGCGAGACGGTGCGCCTTACGCGCCAGGGACTGCACTCGGCTCTGGGTGGAGGCGTGGCGGTGGCGCTGTTGCGCAACACCGTGATTACGGTGCAAGCGGGCAAAGGAACCGAGTCGACTCAGGTGACCTTCGCGACCGCCTGGACCTTCTAGCGGACTTCCCGAATCTCGACTCCCCGCCGCTTCAATTCGTCTACATACGCCTGAAACGGGACGGCCTCATCGGGCGTGTAGACGCCCGCTGAGCGAACGCGTCCGTCCACCTGCATCACGCCGGTGATCGCGAGCGAATAGCCGGTCGTCCGCATCATCGCACTGATCCCCGTCGCCTCGTCGAAATAGTCGAGCAGCTGCCAGGCTACGCGACGCCCGTTACGTCCCAGCACTTCGACACGCAGGGCGACGAGGTCGCGGCCGTTGGGCTTGGTGAGCTGGGGTGATACGGCTGCGATGAATGCGTCGCGCGGGACGATCTCCGTGCCTTTCATCTTCACCGGCTCTACCGACAGGAGTCCCATCTCGCGGATGGGTCGCATGATCGCGACGTGGCCAGGGTAGCGGAGGGTCTTGTACTCCATCGTGCGCACCTTGCCCTCATACGCCCACGGCATGGTCGAAATGCCGCCACCGGTATGGAATGCCTCGAGCGTTCCGACGGGGCTCGGGAAGTCGACGTCCTCCAGCTCCGAGAGAGCATCCACGCGTTCGGGCCGGCCCTCGCGCAGCACCCACGACGGCGTCGTGTAATAGTCGAGCGCACCCTCGAGCGAGTAGACGATCTGATAGTTGAGCGGCGGCTCGGGCTTTTGCGGCAGGCCGCCCACGAAAATCTTGACGCTGTCGGCGTCACCGACCCGTCGGATTCCCTCGGCCGCGATGATGTTGACCATCCCCGGGGCGAGGCCGCAGTCGGGAATGATCGAAACCCGTTTCTTCTGCGCGGCCGCGTGTAGCGTCTTCTGCTTTTGGACGATCTCGGTGTTGCCGCCCAGATCCGCGCAGTGCAGGCCCATGGCGACGGCGGCTTTGGCGACGGGATAGTTGAAATAGTACGGTAGCGCGTTCATGACCGCGTCGTGCCCGCGCATCAGCTTCCGCAGCCGCGGGCCGCTCTTCGCATCGAGACGTGCGGTGACGAGCCGCTTGTCCTTCTTCTTCGTGAGGAAGGCGGCAGCGCGTCGCGGGTGCAGGTCGGCGAGCGTAACACGCTCCACTTCAGGACGCTGGAGCAGATCGTACGCACAGGCAGAACCCTGCAGCCCAGCGCCGAGGACGAGCATGCGCACCGCGACTACGCCTCCGAATGTCGATGGGAGATGAAGCGGCGGGAAAGCTAGTAGATTCGCAGCCGTGACCGCAACCGAACTGACACGGCAACGGCTCATCAGAACAGCCCTCGAGCTCTTCACCGCGCGCGGCTACCACGACACGACGACGGCGCAGATCGCGAAGAAGGCGGGCATCGCCGAGGGCACGATTTATCGTCATTTCGCAAGCAAGCAGCAGCTCTTCAACGAGATGTATCGCGCGGCACAGCGGTGGGCGACGAAGATCGTGCAAGAAACTACCCGGGACCGCGATGCCGGCCCCGCCCGCGCGCAGTTAACTGCGGTCGCGCAGGGGCTGATCGAGGGAGCGGCTCACGACACCGCCGTCGTGAAGCTCGGGCTCCTCGAGCCGCTCGGCGCAGTGCTCGACGACGAGAGTCGCAAGACCGAGCGCGAGTTTCGGCTGGCGCTGGAGAGGATCGTTGCCGAGGGCAAAGCGCAAGGCTCGGTGCGGGCGGGGGCAGTGGAGATCTGGGCAGGCATCTGGCTCGCGACGATCAGGCATGCGTTGGAGAAGGTCGTCGCTGGTGATTGGAAGCCCGGAGACACCGGGGTGCGGCTGGTGATCGACGCGGCGTGGAGGGCGATCAGCGCGTGAGCGAACCGTCAGGCCGTCGGGCCGTCCGACCGTCGTAGTTCAAACAGCGCGATCTCCGGCGGCACGAACACTCGTAACGGCACGCCCACTACTCCGATTCCACGACTGACGTAGAGCTGGCTCGTGCCCTGCGTGAAATGACCCATCACGTATTTCGTGATCAGCCGGCCCGGGGACCAACCGATCACCGGCAGATAAAACTGCCCGCCGTGGATGTGGCCGGCCAACGTGAGCGGAATGCCGCGAGGTGCGGCGCCGTCGAAGGCGCCGGGTCGATGCGCGAGCAGGATCCGGAACGCGTCCTTGGCGGGCGGGGTCATTTGGAGCGCCTGTGCGAGGTCATCGTCCTGCGGATCGTCGGCGCGCCAGGCGTGGGGGTCGTCGATTCCCACGAGCGCGAGCGCAGCGCCCCCGCGCTCGATCATGTGGACGCCATTCTTCACGAACACTTGCCCCGCATCCTTCACACCGCGAATGACGGCGTCCTGGCCCGTGTACCGATCGTGATTGCCGAGCACGGTGACGACGCCCAGCGGCGCCTGGAGATCGCGAAACGCGCGCACGTAGTCCGGGATATACGACTGCGAGATGTCGATCATGTCGCCCGTCTGCACGATCAGATCCGCACCCAGCGCATTCGTCTGCTTGACGATTTCCCGCATTTTTGCTTCGGACATGTGGATGCCGGCGTGCACGTCTGAGAGGTGCGCGATGCGCAATCCATTCAGGGCCGGGGGAAGATCGGGAAAGATCAGCGTGCGGCGGGTAATCGACGGCAGTCGCTCGGCGCTCCAAACGCCATATGCGGAAAACCCCACGCCGATAGCGCCGTAGGCGTATGTCGCACGGGCGAGGAACTGACGACGGGACAGGGCGGTTGGGGGGTTAAGCGGTTCGGCGGTTGGAGGACCGCGCATTTTGCGAACCGCCAAACCGCCTAACCGCCAAGCCGCCTTTCCGAGTATGTACACGGCCACCATGCCGCAGAAAATCCAGCCCAGAAACTGCCACGCGATCCACGGCGCGATGTAGGGAACGCGGCTGATCCCCCACAGGCTGCCGGAGAACATGCGGACGGCAACGATGCCCCAGGGGATGTTGAAGACGACAAAGACGAGCGTGAGCCAGCGGCGCGCCGAGAGCGGCAGGCGCTCGCGCAGGTAGAGGTACAGCAGCAGCTGGGGCGCTGCGAACAGCAACAGGTAAATTAGGGCCATGCTATCCCGTACGCTCTGGTTGTCAGCGTGGTTCCCCGTGCTTCTCGTCGCGCCACTCGTCGCGCAGCGCGCGAGTCCCGTCGATCGCCACCTGGTCGCGGCGGGCTTGTGGGCGGACGCTCGCTACAACTATGCCTACTGGGATGCCGTCCGCGCGAATTGGGACTCGGCCTTCGCGGCGACGGTCACCTATGCCGCAGCCCGCCCCGCACCGAGCGATCTGCAGTTCTTCCGCCGGCTGCGGCGCTGGGCTGCGTTGCTGCACGACGGCCAGCTCGAGATTCTGCCGCCGGCGACGATCGCCAATCGCATTGCCCACCCGCCCCTGACGTTGCGCAGCATCGAACGCCGACCGTTCATCATGGACTATGTCGCGAACGACGAGATGCGTGTCGCCCGCCCAGAGCGGCTGGCGGAGATTCTCGCCGTGCAGGGCATGCCCGCGGCCGACTGGATCCGTGACTCCGTCCTCCCAGAAATCGCGGCGGCCACCGAAACGAGCCGCTGGGATCGCGCCGTCGTGCAGATGCTCGAAGGAGAACGCGGCACGGCGCTGCATCTGCTGCTGCGACTCCCGGGCGGCGCCGAACGTGGCGCAAGCGTCACGCGCAGCATGTCCCTCACAGGGGGAGAGCGGGGGGGCGGGGGCCGCTCGCCGCTCGAACGGCCCGCACTCGAAGCCGATACGCTTCCCGACGGCGCGATCTTGGTGCGGGTAAATTCGTTCGCCGCTCCCGACATGCTCACGCAGTTCGATCGCGCCCTCGGCGACGCCCCGCGCGAGGGGCTGCGCCATCGCGGTCTGATCATCGATTTACGGGAGACGACGTGGACGGTGAGTGGCCGCGAGCAAGGCTATGCTCTACTGTCGCGTCTCATCGAGCGACCGTTTCTCGCGTCGCGCCGCCTGATTCGCCAGTATCGGCCTGATTCGCTCAGCGACTGGTTCGCCTTGCCTTCCGATACGATCTGGCCCCCGGTGCGACGCGAGCGCATTGCGTACTCGGGTCCCGTGGCGGTGCTCATCTCGCCGCGCACGGGCGGCCCCGCCGAGGATTTTGTCGCGGCGTTCCAGGCCGGCGGGCGCGGTCCCAGCATCGGCGAGTCGTCGGCCGGGAGCACGGGGAGAACGACGACGCTGCCGCTCGCCGGCGGATGGGAGCTCCGGCTGACGGTGTCCCGCGATGCGTTTCCCGACGGCAAGGAGTTCGTGCCAACTGGCATCGCACCCCAGTTCCCTGTGGAGGTACGGGTCGAGGACCTGCTGGCGGGGCGTGACGCGGCGCTCGAGCGCGCGCGCGCCTACCTAACCGACGCCGCGCGCCGTTAGCTCTTCAGCTGCGCCCGGAAGAACCGGATCGCGGCACTCCACGCGCTGTCTGCCACCTCCGGTTTTTCGCGCGTCCGCAGGAACCCGTGCCCCACGCCCGGATACACCGCGTAGGGATAATCCTTGCCTGCGGCCTTCATGGCCGCCGCGGCATCGGGCAACCCGGCGTTGATGCGTGCGTCGTTCTCCGCGTAGACCCCGAGTCCTCTCGCGCGGATCTTCCCCATGTCGGCCGCGTTGGGACTCGGACCGTAACACACCACGAACGCTTTGAGCTGGGGCGTGTTCGTCGCGTACCGGAAGCTCTGGCCGCCACCCCAGCAGAAGCCGATGATGCCGATGTCACCGGAGCGCACCGGTTTCAGCTTGTTGAGATAGGCGCGGGTCGCATCGAGATCCTGGGTCACGGTATCGGGGTTGAGTGTTGCGATGAGCTTCCGCGCGGAGTCGGGTGTCGCGGGCGTGCCGCCCCGGCGCGACAACAGGTCGGGCGCGATAGCGACGAAACCGTCTTTCGCCAGCTGCTCGGTCGTCTGCCGGATGAAATCCGACATGCCGAAGATCTCGTGGATGACGATGACGGCAGGAGCAGGCTGCGGGCGCTCCGGGTAGGCGATGTAGGCTGTGACTGTGTCTTTGCCGCTGAGGAATTTGACGTACTCGCTGTGGATGTCGGCCGGACGGCCTGACGGCCCGACGGCCAACAGCGCAACAGTTCCCAGCGCGAGCAGTGCCAACAGGCCGACAGGCCGTCCGACCGTCCTACCGTCCATAAGTCACCCTCCAGATTTTTCCACCCAGGTCATCGCTCACGAGTAGTGAACCATCCGGTAATACGAGAAGCCCAACCGGCCGGCCCCAGCGCTTGCCGTCCGGGCGCTGCCACCCGACGATAAAATCGTTCACGCCCACCGCGCGATGCCCGCTGCTGTCGACCTCGACGCGCACGACCTTGGCCCCCGTCGGTACGGAGCGATTCCACGATCCGTGGAGAGTGACGAACGCGTCGCCGCGATACTCGCGCGGGAACTGTGAGCCCGTGTAGAACGCGAGCCCGAGCGGCGCCGAATGGGCCTGGACCGTGATCGCCGGGGGCTCGACGTTCGAGCAGTCAGCCGATCCGTACTCGGGATTGGGCTTGCCGGGGAGATAGCATTGAGGCCAGCCGTAGTTGCGGCCGTCCTTGATGATGTTGATATGCTCCGGCGGAAGGTCATCGCCCAGGTTGTCGCGGTCGTTATTCCCGCCCCACAGCTCGTTCGTTTTCGGATTGAACGCGATGCCGACTGTGTTGCGCAACCCCTTCGCGAAGACGTGGCCGCCCGATCCGTTCACGTTGAGCTGCGTCACGGCGGCGCGCATCGAGTCGCGCTCGTCGCAGAGATTGCACGAGGAGCCGACCGCCACGTACAGCTTGCCGTCGGGTCCGAACACGATCGTGCGAGTCGAGTGACCGCCGCCGGGCAGCCCCATCAGTTTCACCGGATCGCGGGAGCCTGGATCGAAGCGGATGAGCTCGCTCTCTGCGCCTACGTACATCGTATCGCCGCGAAACGCGATGCCGAAGGGTCCCTTCAACCCGCTTGCGACCGTCGTCACCGCGCCGTCGGCGACGCCGTCGTGATTCGCGTCGGTCAGTTTGACGATGAGACCTGAGCCCGGCTGCGACGCATATATCGCATTGCCGGGGCCGAGCGTCATGTAGCGGACGCCTTGGAGATTCTCCGCGAACACCGCGATTTTGAACCCAGGCGGCAGACGGAGCGTGTCGTCGCTCCGCATCTGCCCCCCTCCCTGGCCCGCCGCGGGAGTGCCCTTGCAGGCGACGGCGACGAGGGCGACTAACAAAGCACGCTGGTGCATTCGCTACCTCCGACTGATGGCGGTGACTTTGAGCAGCAGCTTTCCGTCCGGGTCCACACGGACCTCGGCGGGCGCGAATCGAACGTCGAAGCTGGCGGCGGTTTCGCGGCCGCTCGTTACCGCGACCTCGCGACGCAGGACCGCGCCATTGTTGCCGCGGAATTCGAGCGTCACGGCAGGCAACCGGAACCGCCCCCACTCGGGCTTTTGGCGTTGGGTGATACCCACCATGACTTTTTGGGCTCCTGCGTCATACTGCCAGCTCACGTCGAGCTGAGGGTACCCCGGTTGGTACAGCCATTGGTGGAAGAACCAGCCGAGATCCGTTCTGGCTTCCTTCTCCATTACGCGCTGGAGGTCTTCACTCGTTGCGTTGGAGTCGCGGTAGGTCCGGTAGTACGTGCGCAGCCCGCGAAAGAAGGCCGAATCGCCGATCGTGCCACGGAGCATGTGCAGCACCCACGCGCCTTTGGGATAGCTGTTCGCGTTGAGGAGCTTGATCGGATCGGCCGCGTACGCCGAGTCCACGATCGGACGGTCGGTGACGTCCGACTTGAAGTACGCCTCGGCGTTGGAGCGCATGCTGTTCACGAGTACCGTGTCTCCGTCCAGTGCCGCGCCGATCACGCCATCGAAATACGTGGCGAAGCCTTCGGAGAGCCAGATATCGGGCCAGTCACGTTCCGTGACCGCGTCGCCGAACCACTGATGCGCGGTCTCGTGTCGCACGACGCCCTCGCCCATCTTGCGTTCGACGTAGGGCTTCTCGGCATAGAAGATCGCGCTCGAGTTCTCCATGCCGCCGAATTTCGTGGACGACTGGACGTGCGCGAGCTTCTCGTAGGGAAACGGTCCGATGAGTCGCTGCATCACCTCGACGATTTCGGTCGCGCGCCGGAACGGAACGGAGTCGGCGAACGCGGAGTCCTCGGGATAGGTCCAGACTTGGATGGGGATCGTGTCGCCGCCGTTGATCACGGGGCGGTGCTTGGAGACGGTGAACTCACCGGCGCCGATGACCATGGTGTACGTAGGAATCGGATGCCACTCGTCCCAGGCACGCTGCTCTCGCGGGTTCGGAGCTCCATTCGCAACCACACGCCACGCCGCTGGTGCGTGAATCGAAAACCGCGCGATCGCCTTGTCGCTCGGATGATCGACCGTGGGGAGCCAGAAGCGTGCTCGTTCGGGCCAGTTGTCCGCGAATGCGACGCGCCGCCCGCGCGCGCTTTGTCCGATGATCAACCCGTCTTGGGGCGTGCCGTGGTACCAAATCGCGACATCAATCCCAGGGTCCCGCGTCGGTGGCAAGGGAACGCGCAGCACGCGGCCGTCGTAGGTGAACTGCTTGCTCATTCGACCATTCTGGATGTACAGGTTCCACACCGAGTCAACTGTCATCCCCACGAGGTTGAGCGTGAGCACGCTGTCTTCAGCGCGCCGCTCGAAATGCAATCCTGTCCAGCCGTGGATCGTGCTCCCTGAGTCGGGGATAGTGACGGAGAACCAGTAGTTCTTCACGTCGATCCCACCGCGCTGTGCCGCCGCCGGCGCCGAGAAGAGCAACGCAACCAACAGACTAGCGACCGTTCGCATACACCCCTTTCAGCGCCGTCTCGCCTTTCGGCATCTTTTCTCGACTGGCAATCGCTTCCTCCGCAGCCTTCGCCACCACCGCGGTGACTTCAGCCTCGATCTCTCCGAGCTGCTTTGCTTTGATTCCTTCTTCTTTCAGGTACTCCTCGTACAGCCCGACGGGATCGCGCCTTCCCCACGTCTTGAACAGCTCGGGCGGAAACGTTTCCCGCGCCTCGCGCTCGTCGTGCGTGGCGTGGCCGCCCATGCGAAACGTTTCGGCGATCAACAGCGCCGGACCGTTACCACTGCGACACCGCGCGGCCGCTATTCGTGTGGCCGCGTAGGCATCGAGCACGTTGTTGCCGTCGAACGTCGCGCCCCAGACTCCGTAGCTCGCAGGCCAGTCCTTGAAGTCAGCGGGCAGATGGTGCTG
>Ga0193725_1000087_pt1 | contig 31037 bp, 28 predicted proteins | sample H2a2metaG_FD_143058 | JGI IMG/M metagenome (GOLD analysis project Ga0193725, IMG submission 143058) | Soil microbial communities from a riparian zone of the East river system, Colorado, United States - H2a2 | ecosystem: Environmental > Terrestrial > Soil > Riparian zone | place: USA: East River... | reverse complement strand
GATCATCCGCTTCTCGTGGAAGAAGAGCGGGCTGTTGCGCTCGGCGATCTCCACCGGCGTGGACGAGATGTTGCTCGGCCACGAGAGCACGGGCTCGCCGTCGCCCCCGGCCGTCGCCCCCATGCCGCCGTTGAAGAACATCACGTTCGTGTAGGGACGCCCGTCGGCGCGCAGACCTGACTGAGTCAGCGCCCACAGCGGCGAGCCGGCGGCGGCCATCACCCGATCGGGAATCACCTGATGGAGCGCTCCCAGCACGAGAGCGGGGACGTAGTGGCCCGTCACCGCCCGGCTCACCACGGCGGCGGGGAAGCGCGGGTTCAGCAGACAGCCCTCGGGCGCGATGACTCGCACGGGCCGGTACATGCCCTCGTTGTTGGCGAGGGTCGGCAGCAGCGCGCAGCGGACGGCGTAGGCGGTCATCGCGTAGGTGTAGGCGAGCACGCAGTTGATCGCGCGCGGCTGCTGGGGCGAGGTGCCTGTGTAGTCGGCCACGATCTCGTCGCCCGCCACCGTCAACGCGAGCTGGAAGTCGAAGGGGACGTCGGTGCCGTCGGTGCGGAAGCCGTAGCGATAGGTGCCGTCGGGCACCGCGCTGATGGCCTGCCGCATCGCGCGCTCGGACCGCGAGAACAGCTCGTCGCCCAGCGGCTCGAGCGCCTCCAACCGGTAGTCGTCCATCAGCGCGACCACCCGGCGCTCCATGAGCTCATTCGCTCCGGCCTGCGCCCAGATGTCGCCCATGGTCTGATCCGGGGTCCGCACGTTGGCGCGCAGCAGCTCGATCAGCGTGGTGTCGGGCCGTCCCTCGCGGACGAGCTTGGTGAGCGGGATGTGGAAGCCTTCCTCGAATACCTCGCGCGCCTCGATGGCCCGTACCCGCCCGCCGATGTCGGGCATGTGCGCCGTGGTGGCCGAGAAGGCGACGAGCAGGCCGCGATGGAAGATCGGCTTGAGCACGCACACGTCGCTCATGTGCCCGGTGCCGAGCCACGCGTCGTTGGTGATCAGCACATCGCCCGGCCGGAACCCGTCCGGGCCGAACGCGTGCAGGAAGTGCCGCACGGTGGCCGGAAGGCAGCCGATGAACGAGGGAATGCTGCCGGAGTTCTGGGCCAGCGCGAACCCGCGCGAGTCGGTGAGCACGCACGCGAAGTCGTTGGCCTCGTTGGACAGCGTCGAGAACGACGTCCGCACGATGGCCTTGGCCGCCTCGTCCACCACCGAGATGGTCCGCGTCCACAGCACTTCCAGCGTCACCGCGTCCAGGCGCGTGCTCATGAGCGTGACCGTAGAGAAAGGTCGCGGAGAAATCAAGTCTGTCGTGCGGGGGTCGTCGACTCTCGACGCGAGGGACCAGGGCCTGGCGCTTCGCCGACTCCGACGGTAGAATTGCCGACCGCTACAATCTTAGTACCAAGGAGCACAGTTTAGAGTACCCATGGTACGCATCTTCGCGAACGACGTGGCGAACATGGTTCGAAAGCGGGGCCTCCGATATTGGATCGAGGTCGTTGCCCTCACCGGGTTGGGTGTCCTCGCCAGTCACGCGCTCAGCCAGCAAGGGGCCTTGATCAAGGCTCGCTACGTTCTTCATCACCTCATCAGCGATCGCCTGAATCCGTTTCCCGCTTGGCCAAGCCAGACGACCATCGTCGTGATCGGCGACGACGAATTCTGGTCGGATGAGCTCGGCGGACGACGCCCGATCCGGCGGAGCTATCTCGCCAAGCTTTTACGGAAGGTGGTTACGGGGAACCCCCGCGTGATCGCGCTCGACTTCGATTTGAGAGCTCCGGATCCGAGCAGTCCCCGATTGCCGAGGTGGCGGTCGCCAAGCCGATCGTTCTCCCGCGCACCTTGGGCCGCCGAAACGCTGCGGGGAGCCGGTCGTTCGAGGCAGACATCCACGACCCGTCGAGGTTCTGCCAGCCCGCGTCGTCCGAGTCTCGCCGGTCGAGGATCTATTGTGGCTACATCCTGTTCCCTCATGATATGCGGATCATGCCGCCCCGCGTGCAGCTGGACGGCGGTGAGTGGATCGATTCCTTCGCAATGGCCATCGCCCGCGCGGCGGGAGTGAGCTTCGACAGCACGCCGGGTCGTGACAGCACCGTGGGCTACGGCGTCTTCATCCCCACGACGCGCTTTCAGCAGCATCATCGCGTTCTGCGTGCCGGGGACGTCATGACCTCCGCGGAAGCGCGCCAAGGGCTGGAACAGCGCATCGTGTTGATCGGCGGGGCCTGGTCACAATCCGCCCGCGGCCGGGGCGAGCCGGCAGATGCTCATGCGACTCCCGTCGGAGTGATCCCCGGCGTGTACGCGCACGCCAGCTACGCCGAAGTCCTCCTCGGGCAGCGGCGCTATGCGCACACGCCGGAATGGATCGGTGTCCTCCTCGAGGTCCTTCTCGTCCTCGCGGCCGCCTTGGCCTTCGCGGCGGAGGTTCGGGCCCGCTGGAAGCTGGTGATCATCGTGCTCTCCTGCGGCTTCCTGGGGTTCGTCGCCTATATTGCGTACCAGAATCTCGGGCTCATTTTCGAGCCGGTCATCCCCGCCATCGTCATCGGCGGACACGCGCTCCTTCATCAAGTCCTCGACTGGGCCAGAGCGGCGACGCTCTATCGTGCACTTCCCGAGGACGTGCGCGAACAAGCGAGGCGGCGAAAGGCCGCGGAGGTGTCCAGAACATGAAGCTCATACTCGTATCCGTGACGCTCACCATGTCGACCGTCATCTTCACCAGCGGGCCTGTCGCGGCCCAACCGTGTTGCGGCGGGATGCAGCTCGTTCAAGCCGACCCTCTCGGCGACAAGACCGGCGGAGCGCAGGCGAAGCCGAGCAGGGTGAAGGTCATAGAATGGCAAAAGGCCCTCAAGGACCGGGGATATGACCCGGGCAGAGTCGACGGCTCTGTGGGTCTGAAGACCCGATCAGCCATAGGCGCCTTCCAGAAGTACCAGGGACTGAAGCCGACTGGGGATTGCGACATCGAGACGGCAAGGAAGCTCGGCGTCCGGCCGTAGTCGGGCCCTCCGCCGCGAGGTAGGCGGCGCGCCGCGGGCAGCCCCTTGACGCTGGGGCGCGTCGGTTATCGAGTGTCACGAGCATCCTGGTGCCAGCGCTCCAAGCTGCGGGGCCGGTGAGTTCACTCGGAGGTGCGGTGATGCATGTCCTTTGGCGCGTCGCTTTCCTGATCGCGCTGGCCGTCGTCATCGTCATGACCCGAGCGGCGACGGGCCAGGCGCCGGCGCCCGAGCCGCGCGAGTTCCGCGCGATTTACCAGGAGCTGGTGGAGATCAACACCAGCGACTCGGTGGGCAACACGACCACGGCCGCCGAGGCCATGGCCGCGCGCCTGAAAGCGGCCGGCTTCCCGGCGGCCGACGTGCAGGTGCTGGCCCCGCATCCGCGCAAGGGCAACCTGGTGGCGCGCTACCGCGGCAGCGGCGGCGGCAAGCCGCTGCTCCTGCTCGCCCACCTCGACGTCGTGGAGGCGCGCCGCGAGGACTGGTCGTTCGATCCCTTCAAGCTCACCGAGAAGGACGGCTACTTCTACGGGCGCGGCACCATCGACGACAAGGCGATGGCCGCGATCTTCGTCGACACGTTCATCCGCCTCCGACGCGAGGGCTTCGTGCCGCAACGGGATCTCGTGCTGGCCCTCACCGCCGACGAGGAGCTGACCTCTCCCTACAACGGGGTCCGCTGGCTCCTGGCCAACCACCGGAGCCTCATCGACGCCGAGATGGCGATCAACGAGGGCGGCGGTGGCGAGCTACGCGACGGGCGTCACGTCGTCTTGCGGGTCCAGACGAGCGAGAAGGTGATCGTGTCCTTCCGCCTGGAAGTCACCAACAAGGGCGGCCACAGCTCGCGGCCCGAGCGCGACAACGCGATCTACCGTCTGGCCGAAGGGCTCACCCGCCTGGCCAAGTTCGACTTTCCCGTCGCGCTCAACGAGACCACGCGCGTGTTCTTCGAGCGGAGCGCCGCCCTGCGCGGGGAAGCCCTCGCCGCCGACATGCGGGGGGTGATCACGACGCCGCCCGATCCCGGCGCGGTCTCGCGGCTGTCGGCCGACTCGGGCTTCAACGCGGTGCTGCGCACGACGTGCGTGGCCACCCGGCTCGAGGGCGGTCACGCGAACAACGCCCTCCCCCAGCTCGCTCGCGCGATGGTGAACTGTCGAATGCTCCCCGGCGAGCCGTGGGAGGAGGTGCAGCAGACCCTCGTCCGGATCCTTGCCGACGAGCAGATCAAGGTCACGTCGAACAGCCCGCCGACCCCGAGCCCGCCCTCTCCGCTCGATCCCCGGGTCATGGCCCACGTCCAGCGCCTGACCGACGCGATGTTCCCGGGCGCGCTGGTGATCCCGACGATGGGGACGGGAGCCACCGACGGCCGCTATCTGCGCAACGCCGGCATTCCGACCTATGGAGTGTCGGGTCTCTTCACCGACGCTGACGACAACCGCACCCACGGCCGCGACGAGCGCATCGGCATCCGCGACCTCTACGCCGGCCGCGACTTCCTGCACAGCCTCGTGAAGGCGCTCGCCTCGACTCCTTAAGCTTCGGCGATCACGAGCACGATGTTGCCGGTCGCGGCGACCTTCGCGCGGCCGCCGGGGCCGATGACCAGCGTCGAGCCCTCTTCCTCGACGACGGCGGGGCCGGTGAGCTCGTCGCCCGCGCGTAACCGATAGCGGTCGTAGACCTTCGTGGGGACGAAGCCTCCGGCCTCGGGGAAGTACGCCGGGCGCGTGCCCTTGATCGAGCTGCCCGTGTCGCCACCGACCGGACCCTTGACCACCACGTCGGCGCCGGCCACGGGGGCGCGGACGGCGATGCGGACGTTGATGAACTCCACGGGGACGTCGGGCGGGGTGAGCGAGAACTTCTCGCGGTAAGCGTTCTCGAACGCGGCCTGCAAGCGGCGGCGGGTCTGGTCGCTCGCATCGTACGGTCCGTCGGGCAGCGTGACCACGAGATCGAAGCCCTGGCCCATGAAGCGGCCGTCGGCGAGCCGGCGAACGGTCGCGGTCTCCAGCGGAAGTCCCGTATCGGCGAGCACCGCGCGCGCTTCGTCTTCCAGACGGCGGAACGCGCTCTCGAGCTCGGCGATGTTGCCGCGATCGAGACCGATGCCGACCGTCGTCACCCGATCCACGCGGGCGGGGGCCACGAGCAACCCAAGCGCGGAAGCGACACCAGCCGACGGCGGACAGATCACGCGCGCCAGGCCGAGCTTCCTGGCGACGTAGTAGGCGTGAACGGGACCGGCGCCGCCGGTGCAGAGCAGCGCGTAGTCGCGTGGGTCGCGGCCGCGCTCGGCCACGTGCACGCGCGCGGCGCCCGCCATGTTCTCGTTGACCACGTCGTGAATACCCCACGCGGTTTCCGTCGGCGAGAGCCCGACCCGCGCGGCCAATCGTTCGACCGCGGCGCGCGCGGCCGTGAGATCGACCGCCACCTCGCCGCCCGCGAAGTAGTCGGGGTTGAGATAGCCGAGCAGGAAATCCGCGTCGGTGACCGTCGGCTCGACGCCGCCGAGCCCATACGCGGCGGGACCGGGTTGGGAGCCCGCGCTGAGCGGCCCGACCTTGAGCAGACCGATCTCGTCGACGTGGGCGATGGAGCCGCCGCCCGCGCCGATCTCGATCAGCTCGATGGTCGAGATGCGGATCGGCAGCCCGCTGCCCTCGACGAAGCGCCGCTGGCGCGCGGCCTCGAACGCATACGCGGTGAGCGGCTCGCCGCCGTCCACGAGCGAGAGCTTGGCCGTGGTGCCCCCCATGTCGAACGCCAGAATGCGAGACGAGGGGCGCCGCGGCTCCGCCGCGGCGTCTCCGAGCCGCCCCTGGGGGGTATGGGGGGCGCCCGGAGCCCCCCATGTTGGTTGATCCTCTCGCCCGAAGAACGCGGCGGCGATGGCCCCGGCGGCGGGACCGGACTCCAGCATCTGCACCGGCGTGCGCTGGGCCTCGGCCACGTGAGTGAGGCCGCCGCTCGAGAGCATCAGGAGCAGCGGCGCCGGCAATCCCAGCTCGGCCAGGCGAGTCGCCATCAGCGCGAGGTAGCGCGCGGCCAGCGGCTTGATGTAGGCGTTGGCGACGGCCGTCGACGTACGCTCGTACTCGCGGATCTCCGCGGCGACTTCGTGCGACGCGGTGACCGCGATCATCGGATGTCGCGCGGCGACGACACGCGCGGCCTCGGCCTCGTGAGCCGGGTTGGCGTAGGCGTGCAGGAAGGCGATCGCGATGGACGTCACTCCCGCGTCGACGAGCTGGTCCGCGCGCGCTTCGACCTGCGCGCGATCGAGCGGGCGCCTCACCGAGCCGTCGGCCTTCACGCGCTCGTCGACTTCGAGGCGGCGGTCGCGCGGGACCAGCGGCTCCGGCCGCGCGATGGCCAGGTCGTACAGCTCGAACTTGCGCTCGCGCTGGATCTCGAGCGTGTCGGCGAATCCCGCGGTGGTGATGAGCCCCGTGGGCGCGCCCTGTCGCTCGATCAGGGCGTTGGTGAAGAGCGTGGTCGCGTGCACCACGCGGCCGACCCGCGCGGGATCGATCGCGCCCTCCCGCAGCAGGGCGGCGACACCCGCGGCGACGGCGCGCGCCGGATCGTCGTGGGTGGTGAGCACCTTGCGGCTCCACGGCCGGCCGCCCGAGTGGTCGTAGACCACGAGGTCGGTGAACGTGCCGCCGATGTCGATGCCCAGCGAGTAGTCGGACACGCGCTACTTCTTGAGCGTCACGTCTTCCATGGGCGCGGTGTACGGATAGCCGGCGATGGCGCCGGCCGTCGATTCGCCCAGCCGCGGGCCGACGCCCCAGATGAAGGCCAGCTCGTAGATCGGCACGTTCATCGCCCCCTCGTGCAGGATCTTCTGGATCTGGTGGAGCATCTCCTCGCGCTTCTTCGTATCGAGCTCGCGCGCCTGCCGCACGTAAAGATCGTCGATCTGGGGCAGCGAGCCGTACGCGTAGACCCCGTCCTTGGTCACGTAGGGCTCGAGGCGCGTCGCCGCGTTGCCGGAGGCGCCGGTGACCACGAGGATCACCCCGTGCAGCTTCTTGTCGCGCCACGCCGCGAAGTAGGCCGCGCGCTCCATGATGCGCATCTTGGTGCGGATGCCGATGGTCTGGAGATTGCCCACGATGGCCTCGGCCATCGAGTTGTAAGGCGGGAACGGATGAAAGTCGCCGCCGTCGAATCCGTTGGGATAGCCGGCCTCGGCCATGAGCTTCTTGGCGCGCGCGGGATCGTAGGCCGGCGGCTCGTAGACCAGGGCGAACTGGAAGACGCGCGGGACGATGCTGCCGGTGAGGCGCGAGAAGCCGAGCGTCTCCGCCTGGTTGATGCTCGCCCGATCGACGGCGTGGTTGGCGGCCTGGCGCACGCGCCGGTCGGCCCACGGCGACTTCGGGTCGAACTGCTCGGGCAGCTCCAGCCAGAACGCGCCCGACACGAGCGGCGCCTTCAGCGCGAAGCCCTTGGTGCTGCGGACCTTCTCGGCGGCGGGACCGGTCAAGAGATACGCGATGTCGATCTCGCCGGCGTGCAGCGCGGCGGCCCGCGTGCTCTCCTCGGTCATCGTGCGCATGGTCACGCGCTTGATGCTGGGGACCTTGCGCCAGTAGCCGTCGAACGCCTCCAGCACCAGCTCGACCCCGGGCTTCGTCGACACGAACTTGTAGGGGCCGGCGCCGATCGGCGCGTTCTTGAAGCCGTCGTCGCCGACCTTCTCGACGTACTTCCGGGGGACGATCCAGCCCGCGCCCGTTGCGGTGGTGCCGTAGAAGGTCATGAAATCGGCCCACGGCTCCTTGAGCACGAAGCGGACTTGCCCCGGCGAGACGACCTGCACTTCCTTCACCTTGGCCTTGAGCAGGGTGGCGCTGGCGCCCTTGTAGCGCTCGAACGAGAACTTCACGTCGTCGGCGGTGACGGGGTCGCCGTTGTGGAACTTCACGTTCTTCCGCAGCGTGAACGTGTAGCTCAGATGGTCCTTGGCCTCCGTCCACGACTCGGCCAGGCTCGGCGCCCCCATCGGGCTGCCCGGCATCGGCTTCACGAGCGCGTCGTGCACGGCGTAGAGCACCATGTACGGCGTCTGGAACGCCTCGGTCTCGCCGGGATCGAGCCACTTGGGGGCCAGGGTGACGTGCAGCCCGTAGCGCAGCTCGCCCTCGGCGGCCCGCGAAGGGGCCGGCGCGATCGCGGTCAGGACGGCGGCGGCGAGAGACAGCGCGAGCAGTCGGCGGACGGTGTGCGTGGTCATGCCGTGACCGTAGGGAAAAGGGGCGAAGAAATCAAGTCCGCTCCCGTGGTTACAATGGCCGCGTGAGCCGCGTGGGCAGCCGTAGCCGTCACGATCTCCACGCCATCGCCCGGCGTGCGATGACCGAGCTGGGCCTCGATCCCGAGTATCCGCCGGCCGCGCTCGCCGAGCTCGAACGCCTCCGCGAGTCCGCCCCCGGCGACGCCTCGGTCCGCGACCTCCGCGACCGGCTCTGGTGCTCGATCGACAACGACGACTCGCGCGATCTCGATCAGCTGACCGTGGCCGAGACGCAGGCCAACGGAGCGGTGACGATCCTGGTCGCGGTCGCCGACGTCGACGCGCTGGTCCGCCGTGACTCCGCCATCGACGGTCACGCCCGCCACAACACCACGTCGGTCTACACCGCGGGCGGGGTCTTCGCGATGCTGCCGGAGAAGCTGTCGACGGATCTGACCTCGCTCAACGAAGACGCCGACCGAGTGGCCGTGGTGGGCGAGATTGTGGTGGGAGCCGACGGCACGATCGGCGATGGGCGCGTGTTCAGCGCGCTCGTGCGCAACCACGCCAAGCTCGCCTACAACGGCGTCGCGGCGTGGCTCGAGGGCAGCTCGCCCGCGCCCGCGAAAATCGCCGCGGTCTCGGGTCTCGACGATCAGCTCAGGACGCAGGACCGCGTCGCTCAGCAGCTTCGAGAGGTGCGCCACGAGCGCGGGGCGCTGAGCCTGCAAACGATCGAGGCGCGCCCGGTTTTCGCCGACGGCGAGCTCCAGGATCTCCGGGCCGAGGAGAAGAACCGCGCGAAGGAGCTGATCGAAGACGTCATGATCGCCGCCAACGGCACGGTCGCGCGGTTCCTGGCCTCGCGCGGGATGCCGTCGTTTCGCCGCGTGCTGCGCTCCCCCGAGCGGTGGGAGCGCATCGTCGAGCTGGCGCAAGGGCTCGGCGAGCGGTTGCCCGCGGCTCCCGATGCCCGAGCGCTCGAGGCCTTCCTCACCCGGCGGCGGGCCGCCGATCCCGAACGCTTCCCCGATCTCTCGCTGGCCATCGTCAAGCTGATGGGACGCGGCGAATACGCCGTCGAGCGGGCGGGGCAGAGCGACGGTCACTTCGGGCTGGCCGTCCACGATTACACGCACTCGACGGCGCCCAACCGCCGCTTCCCGGACCTCATCACCCAGCGGTTGGTGAAGGCCGCTCTGGCCTCCGGGCCATCGCCATATGAGGCGAGCGAGCTGGTCGCCCTCGCCCGTCACTGCACCGAGCAGGAGCACAACGCCGAAAAGGTCGAGCGGCGGGTCCGCAAGTCGGCCGCCGCGTTGCTGCTGCTCCACCGGATCGGTGAGCGCTTTCCCGGTCTCGTCACCGGCGCCTCGGCGAAGGGCACGTGGGTACGCATTCCGAGTCCGCCCATCGAGGGCCGTGTGGTCCGCGGCTTTCAGGGGCTCGACGTCGGCGACCACGTCACCGTGGAACTAGCGGACGTCGACGTCGACCGCGGCTTCATCGATTTTGTTGGGATGGGGGGCCCCGAAATGGCCCCCCATACCCCCCCGTCTACGCCTCGCCCCGGCGGAGCCGGGGCGCGCCTGCAATCTGCCGATGGTTGACGCGGTGGTGCTGATCGCGTTCGGGGGACCCACGGAGCGGGACGAGATCCGGCCGTTTCTCGCCAACGTCACGCGGGGGCGGCACATCTCGACCGAGCGGCTCGAAGAGGTCGTGCACCACTACGAACGCATGCCCGGCGGCCGGTCGCCGCTGAACGATCTCACGCTGGCCCAGTCGCGGGCGCTCGGCGAGGCCCTCAGCCGACGCGGGACCCTCATGGAAGTGCGGGTGGGGATGCGCAACTGGCGGCCCTACCTGCACGAGACGCTCGCGCAGCTGGCCGGGCGCGGCGTGCGGCGGTGTCTGGGCTTGATCATGTCGTCGCTGCGCTGCGAGGCCTCGTGGGAGCGCTATCAGCAGGACGTCGCGGAGGCGCGCGCGCGCATGAGCGATGCCCCCGAGGTCGTGTTCGCGCCACCCTGGAGCCGGGAGCCCGGCTTCATCGACGCGCTCGTCGACCGCGCCGGCGCCGCGCTGCGTGAGCTACCCGAGGACGGCCGGCGCTGGGCGCCGTTGATCTTCACCGCCCATAGCATTCCCGTGGCCATGGCCGACGCGTCACCCTACGTCGAGGACTTCACGGCGGTGGCGCGGGCCGTCGCCACCAAGCTCGATCACGCGCGCTGGTCGCTCGCCTATCAGAGCCGCAGCGGCCGGCCCGAAGATGCGTGGCTGGAGCCGGACGTCAACACCGTCGTCCGCAGCCTGGCCCGCGACGGCGAGCGTCACGCGGTGGTCGTGCCGGTCGGCTTCGTGTGCGATCACGTCGAGGTGCTCTACGACCTCGACGTCGAGGCGGTCGAGAACGCGCGCGCTCAGGGGCTGAACCTGCATCGAGCCGCCACGGTCGGAGATCACCCCGCCTTCATCGCCGGCCTCGCCGATCTCGTCGTGAACGCGGCGTGAAGGTCGCCGTCATCGGGGGCGGCGTCGCCGGGCTGGCCGCGGCTCACCGCGCCGTCGAGCTGGCCCGCGAGCGTCGGATCGATCTCGAGCTGACCCTGCTGGAGGCGCGCGACCGCGTGGGCGGGACGATCGAGACCGAGCGTGTCGACGGCTTCCTGGTCGAATCGGGGCCCGATTCGTTCCTCTCGGAAAAGCCGTGGGCGCTGGCGCTCTGCCGGCGGCTCGGGATCGAGGACCGGCTGGTCCGCACCGATGACCGTTACCGCCGCACGTTCGTCTGGCATCGACGGCGGCTGCATCCGCTGCCCGACGGCTTCCAGCTCCTGGCCCCCACGCGGATCACGCCGTTCCTCACGTCGAGTCTCTTCTCGTGGCAGGGCAAGCTGCGCATGGCCCTCGACCTCGTGTTGCCGCGCGGGGTCTCCGGCGGCGACGAGACGCTCGGAGCCTTCGTCCGCCGCCGGCTCGGGCGCGAGGCGCTCGAGCGCGTGGCCCAGCCCCTCGTCGCCGGCATCTACACCGCCGATCCCGACGAGCTGAGTCTGGGTGCGACCATGCCGCGCTTTCTCGAGCTGGAGCGACGCGAGCGCAGCGTGATCCTGGCCCTCTGGCGCGCGAGCCGGCGCGCCCCGATGGCCGGCACCAGCGGCGCGCGCTGGAGCCTCTTCGTCACCTTCGCGGGAGGGATGTCGGAGCTGACCGACACGCTGGCCTCGCGGCTGCCCCCGGGGGCGGTGCGATTGAAGCAGCGCGTGAGCACGATCGAGCGGGAGGGCGGTCGCTGGCGGATCGTGCTGGCGGACGGCGAGTCGCTCGACGCGGATCGCGTGGTGATCGCGGCGGAATCCCACGCGGCGGCCCGGCTCGTCCGCTACGTCGATCCCCAGCTCGCCGCGCTGCTCGGCGAGATCGAGTACAGCTCGGCGGCCACTGTCTCGCTCGGCTACCGGCGGGCCGACGTCCCGCACCCGCTCGACGGCTTCGGCTTCGTGGTGCCGCACACGGAGGGGCGCGCGCTGCTCGCCGGCACGTTCTCGAGCGTGAAGTATCCGGGGCGAGCGCCCGAGGGCTTCGTGCTCATGCGCGCGTTCGTCGGCGGCGCTCTGGGCGGCGACGCGCTGCGGGACGACGACGAGGAGATCGAGGCGCGCGCCCGCGGCGAGCTGGCGGACGCACTCGGCGTGGTGGCCGAGCCCGTGCTCACGCGCGTCCACCGCCATCCCGCCTCGATGCCGCAGTACCGCCTCGGACATCTCGACCGCGTCGAGGCGATCGAGCACACGCTCGCGGGACTGCCGGGGCTGGCACTCGCGGGAGGCGCGTACCGCGGCGTCGGCATCGCCGACTGCGTGCGCTCTGGCGAGCACGCCGCCGAAGCGCTGCTCGGCGCCGGATGAGCGCGCGTTCTCGCTCGATTTGAGCGCGTGACTCGCATAGTGTAGGCAGTGTCCGGGGAGACGGGGCTCGTCCCCGCGCCGCGGACCGATCATTCAAGACGACACTCGGAGCGGGGATGACAGCTGACGAGATCGCGGCCACGAACGACGCCGACGCTTCGCCGCCGAGCGCGGCGCCCGCGCTGTCGCCGAGCGCGCAGAAGGTTCAGGACGCGCTGCGCGCGCTCGGCTTCGCGTACGAAGTCCAGGAGTCCGCGCAGGCCACGCGCACCGCGGCCGAGGCGGCGCGCGCGGTGAAGTGCGACGTCGGGCAGATCGCGAAGTCGTTGGTGTTCAAGACCGGGACGACCGGGCGCGCGATCCTCGTCATCACCAGCGGGGCCAACACCGTCAACGAGTGGCGCATCGGGGTGCTGCTCAAGGAGACGCTCGAGAAGGCCCCGCCCGCGTTCGTGCGCGAGCACGCCGGCTACGCGGTGGGCGGCATCCCTCCGCTCGGTCACGCCAAGCCGATGGAGACCTTCATCGACGAGGACCTGCTCCGCCACGAGACGATCTGGGCCGCGGGGGGCACCCCGAACGCGCTGTTCCGTATGGCCTCGGCCGACCTCGTCACCATGACGGGCGGCCGCGCGATCAGGGTGAAATAGCCATGCTCCAGGTCGTCACCATGAAGGAAATCGACGCGATCTTCGAGGTCACCGACGCGCTCGGCGTCCATCGCGAGATGCTCGTCATCCCGCTCGGTCCGGGCTCGCCGGGCCGCGTGCGGCGGATGCCGAGCGGCAAGCTCGAGATCATCGTCGACGCCGAGCGCCCCATCGAGGAGTGGGTCAAGGAGCTGCCCCGGCTGATCGCCGCCGCCCAGCAATCCTAGACGGATGACCGGGCGGCTCCGCCAGGAGCTCGGCCTCGTCCCCCTCGCCGCCGTCGTCTTCTTCAACGTCAGCGGCGGACCCTACGGCATCGAGGACGTCGTCCCCTCGTTCGGTCCCGGCCTCGCGCTGCTGCTGCTCGTGCTCACCCCGCTCGTGTGGAGCCTTCCCGTCAGCCTCGTGATGTCCGAGCTGGCCTCCGCGATCCCCGCCGAGGGCGGTTACGTCACCTGGGTGCGCCGCGCGTTCGGCCCGTTCTGGAGCTTCCAGGTCGGCTGGTGGAGCTGGCTCGACAGCTTCGTGGACGTGGCGATCTACCCCGCGCTGTTCGTCGAATATCTCAAGTTCTGGTATCCGGCGATGACGGCCGTCGAGCGGTGGCTGCTGGCCGTCGCCTTCATCGTCGGCCTCACCGTGCTCAACGTGCTCGGCGTGCGCCCGGTCGGCCGCCTCGCGGTGGCGCTGGCCGTGGGCGTGCTGGTCCCGATCGCTGCGCTCGTCGTGGTGGGACTGTCGGGGCTCCGCGCGACGCCGTGGGTGCCGTTCCTCGCGGAAGGCCAGTCACTGGTGGGTGGATTCGGCCTCGGGCTGGCCGTCGTGATGTGGAACTATGGGGGTTGGGACACGCCGTCCACCACGCTGGGCGAGACCCGGCGGCCCGAGCGCGCGTTCGCCGCGGCCACGCGCGTGACGCTGCCCATCGTGGTCGCCGGCTACGTGCTGCCGGTGACGGTCGCCCTCGGCGCCGGCGTCGACTGGCGAACGTGGTCCACGGGCTCGCTCCCGCGGATCGCCGCCGGCGTCGGCGGCGCGTGGCTCGGCCACGCGGTCGCGCTCGGCGCGGTGCTCAGCACGATGGGACTCTTCCTGGCCCTGGTCCTCACGAACTCACGACTGCCGTTCGTGCTCGCCCGGAACCATCAGCTTCCCCGCGCGCTCACCCGGGTCCACGAGCGGTACGGCACCCCGTGGGTCGCGGTCGTCGTCTCCGCGGCGATCTACGCGGGGTTCGCGGTGTTCTCGTTCCGTGAGCTGATCGTTCTCAACGTGTGGCTCTACTCACTGAGCCTGCTCGTCGAGCTGGCCGCCTTCGTCCGCCTCCGCCTCGCCGAGCCGGCGCTCTCCCGGCCGTTCCGCGTGGGAGGCGGCGCCGCCGGGATGTTCCTGGTCGCGCTGTGCCCCGCGCTCTTCGCGCTGCTTGCCATGGCCACCGCCGGCTGGCGCAACACGCTGGCCGGCGCGATCGCCGCACTCACCGGACCCGTCTTCTACTACCTGGCCGCGCGGGCTGTATCAAAGATTGGACATTGACGGCCTGAAGGTGGCCACCGAGAATCGAATCCGGAGGACGCAGACGATGGAAGTCTATGAAATCACCCTGAAGGTGGCGCCCCCCTTTCTGCTCGTGAAGCCGTTCGTGACCGAAGAGGAGTTCTACCGGGACGCGACCGAAGACAGCAACTGGGAGTATCTCGACGGGCGGCTCGTCATGCATTCACCGGCATCCAATCGACACGAGGACTGCTTCCGCTTCCTGATCACGCTGCTGAGCGCCTATCTCGACGAGCGGGGCGGCGCCGTCGTCCGAGGGTCGCGTTATCCGATGAGGCTCGACGAGCACTGGTCACCGGAGCCCGATCTGCTCGTCGTCCGTGAGGAGCGACGTCATCTGCTGACCCGGACTCGGCTCGAGGGTCCCGCCGACTTCGTCATCGAGATCGCCTCGGACAGCGATCCACGCCTCGCCGTTCGGGAAAAGCTTCCACGTTACCGTGAGGCGGGAATCGAAGAGATCTGGCTGATCAACCCGTTCGAGCAGATCGCCCTGGCCGAGGTCAAAGAGCCAAGCGGCTACGCCTCGCGGCATCTGGCCGCCGGTCGCTTGATGTCCCGCGTCGTCCCCGGCTTCTGGATCGACGTCGGCTGGCTCTGGCGAGATCCTCTTCCGTCGACGCTCGTCTGTCTGCGCGAGATTCTCCCCGCCAGCTGATCCGCGAATACGCCACGCTTCCGTGTCGTCGTGGTGTCGGTGAGTGGGAAGTACGAGTATCCCTTTACGGTTGGAGGTTTTCTTCCAGGATCGTCTCGAGGCAGTCCAGCTCGTCGAGGGACGCGACGTAGCTTTTCCAGGCGACGGCGACGTGGTCGGGGCGCTCGCCCGGGGGCGTGACGGGATAGATCATCACGCTGACGTTCGGGCCTTTGAGCCAGCAGCCTCCGGCGCAGCCGTGACGAATCTCCACGCGGTCCGAGAGGAGGCGCTCGGCGGCGAGGTCGGCCAGGTGACGGGCGATCGCGCGGGCGCCGAGCCGGTGGCGGCGCTCGCCGCGCCGGACCGCCAGCATGACCATTCCCGGCTCCTGCGGGCAGACGGTGATCACGAGCCGGCGCTGTCGCGGGGCGTTCACGCTGACACCTCGCGCGGCGGCCGGTCGGCGATGGCGAGCGCGATCAGCAGGTAGGCGGCGCCGCCGCTGAGGCCGCCGAGCACGTCGGTCAGCCAGTGGAAGCGCAGATACATGCGGCTGAGCGCGATGCCCACGATGAGGAGCGCGCAGACGGTCGTACCCGCCAGGCGCCACGGCCGCGCCACGTCGCGAGTCCACAAGAGGTAGATCACCGCGCCGAAAAAGACGACCGACGTGAACACGTGGCCGCTGGGAAACGCGAACGGGCCTCCGCGCGGGCGGCGGCGAGCCACCAGCCACTTGAGGAGCCATTCGGCCGCGGCCGAGCCCAGCATGACCACGGGCAGGCGGGAGGCGAGTCGATCGCCCGCCCGCCTCAGCACGAGCCACGTGACCACCGTGAACACCAGGAGCATCCAGCCGTCGCCCATCCGGGTGGCCGTGCGCATCGTCACCTCGAGGATCGGGTGACGGGTGGCGTCGAACGCGAGCTTCAACTGCCGGTCGAGCCCGTGGAGCGCGGGCGTCAACGCGATGATGATCAAGCTGCCGAACACGAGCAGCGAGAAGACGGCGGCGATCAACACGCGACGCTGAGCGAGGGCGGGCGGCATCCGATTTCTTATAGCACGCGCCTGCCCAGCGCTTCGGGCAGGGTGCCCAGCGCCCGCTGAGCGAGCGCGACGGCCGCGACCACGGGCGCGGCGACGGGAGCGCGCCACCGCGCGCGGAGGCCGCTCCTCGTCACCGCCCGCTCGAGCCCTACACGAAATCGGGAATCGTCGAGCACGCCGCCGGCCCAGCTCACCGTGATCGGACTCGGAAGACGAAGCTGGCGCGCCACGTCGCGGGCGAGCTTCGCCAGGTGCATCTGCGCCTCGCTCACGATCGCCCGCGCCCTGCGGTCGCCCCGGCGAGCTCGGCTCAAGACCGCCGGGGCCAGGGCCGCGATGCGCGCCACCGCGTTCGGGCCGGTGACCAGTCGGCGGACCGGGAGAAAGTCTTCGCCATGGGTGGTCGCGCGCAGCCACGCCCGGCCGATCCAGAAGGCCGAGCCCTCGTCGCCGAGCAGCGGACCGAGCCCTCCCGCGCGAGCCCACCCCCCGCGAGCGTCGCGGCCGATGACGATCGATCCGGTACCGGCGAGGATGAGCACTCCGGGAGAGTCTCCGAGGGCTCCCAGCAACGCGGCCTGAGCGTCGGACAGCACCTCGACGTGCGCCGCGAGCCGAGCGAGTCGGACGGCCAGAGCGCGCCGCTCGCGCGCGGTCCAGATCCCGCGTGAAGCGATCACGAGCGCTCCCACCTCACGACGCGTCCAGCCGCGTTCTTTCCAGACGCCGTGGAGAAACTTCCACAGATCTGAACCCGAGGGTGCGGCCGTCGAGAGCCGTCCGACGACGTGGCCGTCGCGCACCGCGATGAGACGGAGCCGGGTGGCGCCGAGGTCGGCGCCGATCACGATCGACGATCTGACGGGTCGAATCACGGACATCGGCGAGCTCCCCGGCATTATGCGACGCGACGTGGGCCTGTTCCCCCATTGCTCTCGACGTCCTTTTTTCGCCTCGGCTTGGCGGCGCTACGGCGTCGGCGGGGGTGGCACCCGGCGTGCATTCGTCTTCTAAAACTTCATCATGGACAAATCAATTGCCGCCGCTCTGATGGTGTTTGCCTCTCTCACTGGTTCTCCGGCCACGACGCCGAAACAGGTCGTCCAAGCCGCTGTCGATCGCGTCGTCGCGGTGCTCGAAGCTGGGGAAGCCAGCCTCACCCGCGCCGATCGGGTCGAGCCCCGCGTCCCCCCCGAGGCGCGGCCCCGGCCCGAGATACGGAAGATCGCCGGCGAGTTGTTCGACTTCGACGAGATGGCGCGACGCACGCTGTCTCGCCACTGGGCGGGCCGAACCCGCGCCGAGCAGGCCGAATTCGTCACACTTTTCACGGACTTGCTGGAACGCTCCTACGTCGGGCGGATCGAGGGATACACGGGCGAGAAGATCACCTACGTCGGCGAGACGGTCGACGGAGGATACGCGGTCGTCCGCTCCCGGATCGTGTCCCCGCGCGGGCGGGCGGAAACGGCGCTGGACTACCGGCTCCACCGTCGGGATAACCGCTGGAAGGTCTACGACATCCTGATCGACGGCGTCAGCTTCGTTTCGACCTACCGTGGGCAGTTCAACCGGGTGATCTCGGCCTCCTCCTACAACGGCCTCGTCGAGACCCTGCGCAAGGGCCGGATCCCGATCAAAACCGCCGACCGCCGCTCCTGATCCCAGGGTCCCGCGATAGGCGGGACCGGGGGCAGGTGTGTAAAAAACCGGGATACATCGCGCAACAAGCATGCTCGAATGACCGGGCGTGCTCACCTGGCCGGACTACCTCGTCCTCGCCCTTGCCCTCGCCGTCCTGCTGGCCATCGGGTTTCGGTTCGGGCGCGAGCAGCGGGATACCAGCGACTTCTTCCTCGCCCGCCGCCGGGTGCCATGGTGGGCGGCGTGTCTGTCATTCCTGGCGACCGAGATCAGCGCGGTCACGATCATCTCGGTGCCGGCCACCGCCTACAAGGAGAACTGGGAGTACGCCCAGTTCTTCGTCGGCTCCAGCCTCGCCAAGTTTGCGGTGGCCTTCTTGTTCATCCCGGCCTTCTACCGCCACGACGTCACCACGATCTACGAGTTCCTGCGGGACCGCTTCGGTCGCGCCAGCCAAGTCACCGGCTCCATCTTCTTCTTCGTCACGCGCCTGCTCGGCTCCGGGGTGCGGCTGATGGCCGCGGCGCTGGCCGTGGGGATCCTGATGGGCTGGCCGCTCGCGCCGACCATCGCGGTGTTCGTGCTCGTCTCGATCGTCTACATCGCTGCCGGGGGCGTGAAGGCCGTGGTGTGGACGAACGTGTTCCAGGCGCTGGTGTTCCTGGTCGCGGGGGCGGTGACGCTCGGCTATCTGCTGTCGCACATCGAAGGCGGTCTCTCCGCGGTGGCCGCGGTGGCGGGGCAGGCGGGTCGCCTCAACGTGATCAACTGGGGACCCGCTCCCGGCGCCCCTGACTTCTGGCGGCGGACGCTCACCGACCCCAACATCGTCTGGGTCGCGGTGCTGAACGGGTTCGTGGGCTCGATGGCCGCGTTCGGCACCGATCACGATCTCATGCAGCGGCTGCTCACCGTCGAGACGCGCGCGGAGAGTCAGAAGACGCTCTCGCTGACGTCGCTCGGCACGCTGCTGACGCTCGTGATCTACCTGAGCCTGGGCAGCGCGCTCTACACGTTCTACGCCCAGCATCCCGGACTGCCGGTGCCGCGCCCCGACGAGATCCTGCCCCATTTCGTCCAGCAGGTGATGCCGGCGGCGCTGCGTGGACTCATGCTCGCGGCCATCGTGCTGGCGTCCATCGACTCACCGCTCGGGTCGCTGGCCGCGTCGTTCGTCACCGACATCTACCGTCCGCTCCTGAGCCGCGACCGGTCGGAGCGGCACTACCTGATGGTGTCGCGAGTGAGCGTGGCGCTGTTCGGGATCGTGCTTGGGGTGCTCGCCTACGCGTTTTCCGCGTTCGACGGGATCCTCTGGCTCGCCTTCAAGATCGCGGGGGTGACCTTCGGCTCGCTGCTCGGCGTCTTCCTGCTCGGCCTCCTCACCCGCCGCCCCATCGCCGACCTCGCCAACGTCGTCGCGATGGTCGTGATGGCGCTGGTCAATCTCGTCCTCCTGATCCTCTCCGAGACCGGCACCCTGCGCTTCGCCTGGTCCTGGCTGGTCGTCCTCGGCACCGCCGGCACGATGGTCATCGCGCTCCTGTTGTCGCCGATCGTCGCGCGCGAGACGTGAGCGTCCGCTCAGTGCACGAGTCGGGAGATGACGGCGTCGAGCTGGACGCGGCGGAAGCCGAAGGCGGTGATGCCGAGGACGCCGGGCGCGAGCAGGCTCGCGTCGTAGGGGTCGCGGAGCAGGACGACCGCGAGCGTGCGCGCGCGCGAGTGCACGGCGTCGAGCAGCGCGCGGTTGGACGCGTAGAGGTGCCCGTCGAAGAGGAACAGCACGGTGGCGTCGGCGCCGGCGGCGGCCGTGGCCGCCGCCGCGATCTCGTCGGGCGACGGCTCGATGCCGACGAGCGAGACGGCGGGGGAGATCCCCGCCAGTCCGAACGCGCGCGCGAGATACGCCGGCTCGTCGCACAGCGCCGATTCGATCGTGATGCGCGGGGCCAGATCCGAGAAGCGCGGGAAGATCACGGCCACGCGCCCGTTGAGCGCGCGCGTGAACCCCGGCGGGCCGGGCCGTACGACGGTGACCGCGCGGGTCGCCATGGCCATCGCCAGCGGCGCGCCTTCCGGCTCCGGCCGCGGCTCGCCGCCCTCGAATCGCTCGCTCCGCGCCTCGCGGAGCCGACGCACACGGTCGGCGGCGGCTTCGAGCTCGTCGGTCGGAAGCGCGGCGGACCGGTACGCCTCCACGAGGGCCTCCGCGGCGCGCCGCTGAGCCGGCTCGGTATGACACACGAGGAGCAGATCGTGACCGGCGCGGACCGCGCGCACCGCCGCCTCGCCGATCGGACAGCTTTCCGCGACCGCGCCCATCTCGAGGTCGTCCGACACGATCACGCCGCCGAAGGCCAGCCGGCCTCGCAGGTAGTCCTCGACGATCACGCGCGAGAACGTCGCGGGCACGCCGGCGGGATCGAGCTTGGGATAGACCGGGTGCGACGTCATCACGCAGTCCACTCCGGCGGCGATCGCTTCGCGGAACGGCGGCAGATGGATGGCCTCCATCTCCTCCCAGCTGGAGTCGATGCGCGGCAGACGCAGATGGGCATCGAGCGGCGAATGACCCTTGCCGGGGAAGTGCTTGGGGCAGGCGGCGAGCCCGCCGCGCTGCATGCCACGGATGCGGGCCACCGCGTAGCGCGCGACGAGGGCCGGGTCCTTGCCGTACGAGCGGATCCCGATGTTGGGGCTGTACGCCTCCGTCAGCACGTCGAGCACGGGACCCAGGTTGAGATCGACCCCGAGGCGGCGTAGCTCGCGGGCCTCGAAGAGTCCCTGCCGAGCCGCGAACGCTTCCTCGCCCGCGGTGCCGACCGCGAGGTTGTCGGGAAAGATCGTCGTGCCCCCGCCGAGCATGACGATCCGTCCGCCCTCGTGATCGGTGGCCACGAGCAGGCGCCGTCCCAGCGCGCTCTCGAGTCCCCTCAGCAGCGTGCGGAGCTGCTCGGGGCTCTCGAAGTTCCGGCGGTAGAGAATCAGACCCCCGGCCCGCGTCTCGCGGAAGAGGTCGACGTCGGCGTCGCGGAGCCGTGGGCCCGGCAGGCCGATCATCAGCCGCTCGCCGACGAGGTCGCGAAGATCAGCTCGGGTCATCGCTCGTCCGAAAGTGTAGCGCGCCATCCGTCCGTGGCCGCGAAATGTCGTTCCATCGACATCGCGGTCTCGCGGGGCCGAGGATGTACGATGACGGTATACGAGCTCGACATTGGAGGCCCTTCGATGAAAGCGCTCGCCCTGGTCGTCATCGTCGGAATTCTCGCGTGGTCCCCGCTCCCGGCGGGGGCTGTCGATGACACGAAAGTCAACGCCGCGACCCGCCAGGTGGAAACCGGTGCCAAGAAGATCGGTCAGGGCAAGATCGGCGAGGGCGTGGAGGAGACGGCCAAGGGCATCGGCAACACGGTGGTCGAAGGCGCCAAGTTCACGGGCGAGAAGTTCAGGGAGTCGGGCCAGGCCGCCGAGCCGCAGGCCAAGAGCGCCTGGACGAACGCGCGCGACGGCGCCGTCGCCTTCGGCCACAGCGTCAGGAACTTCTTCCAGCGCCTCTTCACGAACTAGCGCGGAGGGGGCGCCCATGCCCGGCGGGACGCGCAGGACGCGCTACGCGCGACTGGCCACGGAGCGCGCGAATCCCGCCAGCCTCGACCTCGACCGCCTGAGCGCCCGCCACATCGCGCAATTGATGAACCGGGAGGACGCCCGCGCCGTGCGGGCAGTCGGCCGGGTCGCCGCCCGGATCGCCGCCGCCGTCGAGCTGATCGTGGCGTCGCTGTCGCGCGGGGGCCGGCTCTTCTTCGTGGGGGCCGGCACCAGCGGCCGGCTCGGCGTGCTGGAAGCGGCCGAATGTCCGCCGACGTTCGGCACGCCGCCGCGACTCGTCCAGGCGATCATGGCGGGCGGCCGAGCGTCGGTCTTTCGCTCTCGCGAGGGTGCCGAGGACGACAGAGCGGCGGCGGCGCGCGAGATCCGTCGCCGGGTGAGGTCGGGCGACGTGGTGATCGGCGTGTCGGCCAGCGGGGTGACGCCGTTCGTCCGCGCGGCGTTGCACGAGGCGCGTCGACGCGGCGCCATCACCGCGCTCGTGGCCTGCAACGCCGCCTCCGCGGCCGGCGCGCGGGTGGTGATCGATCCGCGCCCGGGGCCCGAGGTGCTCGCCGGCTCCACGCGGCTGAAGGCGGGCACCGCGACCAAGCTCGTGCTCAACACGCTGACGACCGCGAGCATGGCGCGGCTCGGGCGCGTGTACGGCAACCGCATGATCGACGTCCAGGTGCGCTCTCGGAAACTGAGAGACCGCGCGCTCCGTCTCGTCGAGGAGCTCGGCGGCGTCTCGCGTCCGCGCGCGGCGCGCGCGCTCGCGCACGCGCGAGGCCGCGTGCGCATCGCCGTCGTCACCGCGAGAACCGGCGCGACGCCGCGCGACGCCGCGCGCGCGCTCGCGAACGCGGGCGGCTCGCTGCGCGCGTTGCTCGAGACGTCGCCGCGCGTGGTAAAAGCTCGCGCGCGAAATGGAGAAAGTCGTCGGCGCTAGAACACGTGTTGTCAATCGAATGACGTGATCGAGTCACAGAACGACGCGATGGCATCGCACACCGTCGAAAGTCAGCGAATTTCGCCGTCGTGCAGCGGCACATGTCTTGCGCATCGGACATCGCCATGATCATTCGCCGATGCGCCTGGCACCACGCGTACCATGGGTACCCGATGACGTTCGGGGTCGCATCATGGCGCGGGCTCGGCGTCTCGTTCACCGACGGAATGTGCCGCGGCTGCGCGATACGCTTTCGACGCCAGCATAATCTGCCGGCGATGCCGAGCGAGCCCTCGCTGCCGTTCCTGCGCGTGGTCGTGAGCGGGGCCATCGCCATGATCCTCATCCTCGCCGTTCGTTCACCCGACCTTGGCCGGATGCCGGCGACGACGACGCCACCGCCCGAGACCGTTTTCGTGCCGACCCTCGTCGAGAGGCAGCCGAGTCCACGGGTCCCGGGGCCAGCGGCACCACGCCGCGTGCGGCTGACGCCGCCGTCACGCGTCCCGCAAACGACGGTCGCCACCGTCACGCCGCGGGCGATAGCGTCGGAGCCCGACCTCTTCGCCGACGAGCCGGAGAACGAGCCTCTCATGCTCGCGGCGCTGCCGGAACCGGCCGTCGCGGACACGCCGGAGCCGTACAAGCCCTCCGCGAGGGGAACGCAGTTCTACGCCAGGTCCACGTTCGCGGCGGTGCCGGGCGCAGAGCTCACCACGCAAACGCGCTGACGTTTCGCCCCGCCCTTCCTTGACAAACCCGCGCGCGGGCCGGGTATAGTGACGCGCTCATGGCCGACGACGGCGTCCTCCTGCGGACCGAAAAGCTCACGCGCGCCTACGGCAGTCTGCTCGCCGTCGACCGGGTCGACATGGCCGTGCGCCAGGGCGAGCTGCGCTCGATCATCGGTCCCAACGGCGCGGGCAAGACGACGTTCTTCCGGCTGATCTCGGGGGAAGTCGTACCCACGTCGGGCCGCATCTGGTTCCGGGATCGCGAGGTGACGGGCATGCCCCAGCACGCGGTGGCGCGGCTGGGGATCGGCAAGTCCTACCAGATCACCAACGTCTTTCCGCATCTGTCGGTGCTGGAGAACGTCCGGGTCGCGGTGCAGGGATACGCCCGGTCGTTCCACTTCTGGTCGCGGGCCGACCGCCTGGTGGACGTCCGCGACAAGGCGCTCTCGCTCCTGCGCACGATGGGACTCGAGGGCAGGGCCGAGCTGCTGGCCGCCCACCTCTCGCACGGCGAGAAGCGACACCTGGAGCTGGCCATCGCTCTCGCCTCCGACCCCGTGCTGTTGCTGCTCGACGAGCCGACCGCGGGGATGAGCCCCGAGGAAACCGACGAGACCATCGTGCTGATCCGCGAGCTGGCGGCCGGGCGGACGATCGTGCTGGTCGAGCACAAGATGAAGCTGGTGATGCGCATCTCCGACCGGATCACCGTGCTGCACCAGGGCCAGGTCCTGGCCGACGGCACGCCCGAGCAGATCCGCGCCAACGAATCGGTCCAGCGCACCTATCTCGGCGCCGCGCGATGACCGCGCTCTTGTCGGTCGAGGACCTGCACACGTACTACGGCGAGGCCCACATCCTCCAGGGCGTGTCGATTGACGTCGGCGAGGGCGAGGTCGTGACGCTGATCGGACGCAACGGCGCCGGCAAGACCACGACCCTGCGCTCGATCATGGGCATCGCGCCGCCGCGCCGCGGCCGCATCGTCTTCCGCGGAGGCGAGGTCACCCGGCTCGGGTCCCACGAGATCGCCCGTCGCGGGATCGCCTGGGTCCCCGAGGAGCGTCGCGTGCTGCCCAACCTCACGGTGCTGGAGAACCTCAGGCTCGGGATACTCGGCGGTGGCGTCCGCGACGGCAGGGGCCTCGTCGACCAGGTGCTCTCCTACTTCCCGCGGCTGCGCGAGCGCATCGAATCCAAGGGCCGCTTCCTGTCCGGTGGCGAGCAGCAGATGCTCGCCATCGCGCGCGCGCTCGTGGCCCAGCCCGGCGTCATGCTGGTCGACGAGCCGACCGAGGGGCTGGCCCCGATCCTCGTGCAGCACCTCACCGAGATCCTCGCCGAGATCAACCGCCGCGGCACGACCATCCTGCTCGTGGAGCAGACCCTCGAGGTCGCCCTCGCGCTGTCGCACCGACTCTACGTGATGGACCAGGGCCGCATCCAGTTCCACGGCACCCCCGACGAGCTCCGCCGCGACCCCGCGATCCAGCAGCGTTTTCTGGGCGTCTAGGTCGACGTCTCGCGCTCAGAACCCCGAGAATCGATCGCGAGCGCGACAACTCCAGAAGAGGACGGCCGGGTATCCGCCGGCCTCGGCTGCCGCGATGAAGTCGCCGGGTGAGTAGCGCGTGTCGCGCCGGGGAACTTCACCGATCACGATCGGTCGATCGAGGCCGAGCGTAGTGGCGTGGGGCCACGGGAACGGTTCGTCGGACGCGAAATGGTCGTACCAGTGGAACTGGTAGACGTCGAGCCCCAGCCCCTGCCACAGTGGGAGCCACTTCCGTCGGGCGCTGCCGAGGGTCACCAAATGATCCGTGAATCGATGCACGAGGTCGGCACAGGCGCTCACGAAATGTCGCATGTCGGCGAGCGGCACCGGCTCGAACGCGAAGTCGGGGATCCTGTCCGGCACTTCCGGAATGATCCATTCCCCTTCGTTCATGATGTCCCACGCAATGATGGCGGGGTTGCGCCCGTACCGCTGGAGCAGTTGGGCCAGCCCATCGAGAAAGCTCCGCCGCTTGTCGGGATCCGAAATGACGTCCGCGTGTCCGCCGATGGGCACACCGCTCACGACCTTTCGCTGAGCGCACCAGGAGAAATCCAGCAGGACGGGGACGAGCAGCACGTTGGCCCTCGTGGCGGCGTCGACGAGCGCATCGAAATCGCGGAAGAAGAAGGGATCGAATCCCGTCACGTGACCGCTCGCCGCGAACTCCGGCGAGGCGCGTCCGTCACCGAAGACGAAGATGCGGACGATTGGCAAGCGGCTTGGTGAGATATCTTGGACGTCCTGCAGCCCGATGAGCTGGTTGAACAGTTCGATGTCCTCGAAGTCGAAGGCCAGCGGAGGCGTTGTCTCCAGGACATAGTCGTCGAGATAGATCGCGCCGTTGATCGTCGCCGACGAGTCCGTGTTGATGGCGACTTTGAGCCCGACGAGACTCACGCGCGTGGCGTCGAAGGCGGCGTCCACGTAGGCGGCCCCCGCGGCGGTGACCTGGGCCGTGAGGGTGGTCCATCGGCCTTCCCAAGCCGGCTGAATGTTCTGCCAGGCCGTGTATAGCGACGCCCATTCCTCTTCGCTCACCTGGGTCTTGAAGAAGAATTGAACACCGTTCGGCGCCGATGGTGATCCCGCGCTCCCCGGCGGGAGCCAGACGCTGCACCGAACCCTCACGGCGTCGAGATTGACGGACGACGTTCCGGCCCGCGGACAAGGCGAGGCGAGATGATCCGCCAGCACGAGGTGGACTTCGCCCCGGGAACGATTCGGATGGCCGCCCACGAGGTCCGCGCTGATGCGTAGCGAGCCCGTGCCGGACGCGGCGACGCCTCGTACGACCTCGGTATCGACGAAGCCCTCTGAATCCGGGAATGTTTCGAACGTCCAGCCGTTCGTGCTAAGGCCGTCGTGGCCCCACGCGTTCGCGCCGAAGTCGTGGCCATAGGCGATCCACGGATGATTGAGCCCGAGGTAGGGAGGCGGAGCGGCCGCCGCCCGTCGGAGCCATCCTCCGAGCACGGCCGCGATGAAAGAAAGTAGGCGCAGAAAGTTTCGTCGACTAAAACGGCGGCGCCGATCGATCGGGGACATTGGCATCTCCCCCAGGCTCGGCCGTGCGGCGCGAGCCTACTTGATCGCGAACGGTTGACGGGTGAACCCACGGCTCCGGTGATGAGGATCGGCGGGGCGACGAACATGAACTCGTAGACGCCGTCTTGGTGGAGGGGCTGGTACGTGTTCGGGATCTCGTTCAGGCGGACTTCCATGCCCCACGTATTGGTGGCGACCGCGGTGAGCCGGCGTTCGTGGACCCAGCCCGCGCTGTGGAACGAGAGGCCGGGAGCGTCGCCACCCGCGTAGTCGCCCCAGCCGCCCTGCGTGCGGCACATGGCGATCTGGCCCGTGCGCACGAGCAGCGCGTCGCCCCGGCCGATCCACGCCGCCGGGACGCCTGAAGGCGCCGGTGGTGCAGTCGGGGCCGGTGAGGATCATCCGGTGGATCGGGTTGAAGCGCCGCGGCTGGTTGATCTGGGGGCCGGTACTACCGAAGGGGATCGACAGCGAGAAGTTGACCCCGCGTCGCACCATGCGCGCGGCGTTCACGACGATCTCGGGCGTGACGTAGTTCAGCGTGCCCAGGTCGTCGTTGGCGCCCCACTTCCCCCAGTTGCGGTACTTCCGACACGCCTCGTGGACGATGTCGGCCATGACCCAGCCTCACGTCTTGGCGGTGAACATCGGGGTGTCCAGGCCGAGGGCGCTCTTGCCGATCGCCTCCAGCATGCGATCGGGCGTCGGGGGCATGAGCGTGGACGTGCGCACGTCGCGGAGCGCGCGCTCGGCAGGGAAGTCCCGGTAGGCGCCGCGGCCGCCGACGATCTGGATCACTTTGGAGGTGATCTCGAGCGCGGTCTCGCCGGCGAGGTACTTCGCCTTGGCGGCGAGGAGGCCCCGGCCGACCAGGTCCGCCGACTCCCACGACTCCGCCGAGTGCTCGAGGACGAGGAGCGCGGCGTCGAGGTGCACGCGCAGGTCGCCGATGTGGCGCTGAACGTTCGGATCGTGCGACACCGCGACGTTCTCGGGCTGCACGATGCGCTTGCGCGCGTAGTCGACGGCGAAGTCCAGCGAACTTTCCGCGATGCCGAGATAGATCGCGGCGTATCCCAGGCCGAAGCCCTCGAGGACGCCGGCGCCGAGGGCCTGCCCCGGCCCGCCCAGCAGCGTGTCGGCAGGTACGCGCACGGCGATGAGCGTGACCGACGGGCTGTAGGTGCCGCGCATGCCCAGCGGATTCCACTTGCCGTCGGTGACGATGCCCGGCGTCTCCGCGGGGACGAGCGCGATCGTGAGCGACTTGCCGATCTCGCCGCCGCCCTCGAGCGCGCACCACATCAGGTAGTACGAGGCGCCCAGCGCCATCGTGCAGAAGTGCTTGGTCCCGTCGATGACGTAGTCGTCGCCGTCGAGCCGGATCACCGTCTCCATCAGGAACGTGCGCGAGAGGCTCACCGCGGGCTCGCTGCCCCAGCTGCCGAAGAGCTTGCCGTGCTCGACGACCTCGGCGAAGTAGCGTCGCTGCTGCGCGTCGGTGCCGAGGGCCCGGATGAACCGCAGCACGGTCGAGTGCATGTGCAGGGTCATCGCCGTGCTCGCGCAGCCTGCGGCGATGGTGCGAATCATCGCCACGTACGTCGGCATGTCGACCCCCAGCCCGCCGTGGGCGCGGGGGACCGCGGCGGCGAGCAGGCCCTCTCGCCACAGATCTTGCCAGCTGTCGACGGGGTTGACGGCGTCGCGGTCGTAGTTGGCGGCGCGGGGCGCGATCTTCTCCCGCGTCAGTCGCGCGGCGCGCTCGACGATCGATCGGTCGACGGGCATCAGCGAAATCTCCTTCGGGAGGGACGGTGCGTGCGCCGATCTTAGGAGGGGCTCCGGAGCGTGTCAATAATCGTGCTAGGGTGAGGAGCTTCCAAGGAGGTGCGCATGCGCGCGCTCGTCGTGGCGGTCCTCGCGTTCTCGACGCTCCTCGTGGCGACACCGCCGGCCGCCGCGCAGACGCCGATCAAGATCGGGTTCATCTCGCCGCTGTCGGGCGCCATCGCCCAGGCCGGCAAGGACATGTACAGCGGCTGCGAGCTGTACTGGCAGGAGACCAACTGGCAGATCGCCGGGCGCAAGGTCGAGGTGATCCTCGAGGACAACGAAGGGTTGCCGGCTACCGCGCTCACCAAGGCCCGCAAGCTCGTGGAGAGCGACAAGGTCAACCTGCTGGCCGGCGTGATCCTGTCCAACGTCGCCTACGCGCTCGTCCCCTACGTCGAGGCCCAGGGCATTCCCACGATCTATCCCGTCAACTCGGCCGACGACCTCACCCAGCGCAAGATTCCCCGCTGGCTCATCCGCACCGGCTTCTCCGCCGGCGGCAACATGCACCCGTTCGGCGAGTACGCGGCCAAGACCCTCGGCTACAAGAAGATCGTGACGGTCGGGCTCGACTACGCGTTCGGCTGGGAGACGGTGGGCGGCTTTCACAAATCCTTCGAGGACAACGGCGGCCGGGTGATCCAGAAACTCTGGGTGCCGCTCAACGTGCAGGACTACGGCCCGTACGTCGCCCAGATCAAGCGCGACGCCGACGCCGTCTTCGTGGTGGCGCTCGGGCGGTGGACGCTGCTCTTCGCCAAGGAGTACGCGGCCAGCGGGCTGCGCGGCCGCATTCCGTTGATCGCCGGCGGCACCTACACCGACGAGCACATCCTCCCCCAGCTCGGTGACGAGTCGATCGGCGTGATCAGCGCCCATCACTACTCGGCCGCGCTCGACACGCCGGCCAACAAGCGATTCCGCGCCGCGTTCGAGAAGGCCTACAACCGCCTGCCGTCCTTCTACTCCGAGAACTGCTACACGGGGGCTCGCGTCATCACGGAGGCGGCGAAGGGCGTGGGGGGCATGGTCGAGGATCGGGGCGCGTTCATGGCCGCGTTGCGCCGGGTCATCATCGCCGACGCGCCGCGCGGCCCCGTGAAGATGGACACGTTCGGCAATCCCACCCAGAACATCTACATCCGCAAGGTGGAGCGGGTGGACGGCAAGCTCCAGAACACGGTCATCCACACGATCCCCGAGGTCACGCAGTTCTGGAAGTACCCTCTCCAGGAGTTCTTGAGGCAGCCCGTGTACTCGCGCGAGTTTCCGCCGTGCAAGCACTGCTGAGCCCAACCAGAGGAGATAACCCATGACGATCCCGCTCGCCACCGCTCCACCGTCCACGCTCGGACTCGACGCGCGCCAGATCGAGCGCCTGTCCGAGCTGGTGACTCGCCACGTGGCCGAGGGCCGCTACCCCGGCGCCCAGTATGCGATCGCGCGCCACGGCAAGGTCGGGGTGTTCTCGACGATCGGCGACGCGCGCATCGCGCCCACCCGCGTGCCCGCCGGCGATGACACGCTCTGGCTCATGTATTCGAACACCAAGGTCATCACCGCGTGCGCGGTGTGGCTCCTGGTCGAGCGCGGCGCGGTGCTGTTCACCGATCGCGTCTCCGATCATCTGCCCGGCTTCGAAGCCCACGGCAAGAAGGACATCACGCTGGTGCAGCTGCTCAGCCACCAGGGAGGGTTTCCGTCCGCCGACGTGTCGCCGGCGGCGTGGGAGGATCACGAGCTGCTGCGGAAGATCGTCTGCGGCTTCACGCTCGAGTGGACGCCGGGGACGCGCGTGCAGTATCACGGGCGCTCCGCGCACTGGGTGGCCGCGGCCATGATCGAGGCGCTCACCAAGATGGACTTCCGCGATTTCATCCGCGAGAACATCACCGAGCCGCTCGGCCTGGCCGACGAGCTGTACGTGGGGATGCCCGACGCCGTGCACGCGCGCGCCGTCGACATGCACGAGCCGAGCGCCGACGGACGCCAGGTGCCGATCGCCGAGGCCAACACCGCCGCCCACCGGCGCGCGGGCGCGCCGAACGGCGGCGGCTACGCCACCGCGCGCGCGATGGCCGCCTTCTATCAAATGCTGGTGGCCGGCGGGCGGCTCAACGGCGTGCGGCTGCTCTCGCCGCGCCTCGTCTCCTACGTCACCCGCAACTTCACCGGCGACCGGGTCGATCTCAACATGAACATGCCGATGCACCGCGGTCTCGGCCCCCACGTCCGCGGCACCACCGAGACCGTCCGCGGCCTCGGCGCGCTCGCCTCGCCGCGCACCTTCGGCCACGGCGGGGTCGGCTCGTCCTACTGCTGGGCCGACCCGGAATCCGGCGTGTCGTTCGCGTATCTCACCAACAGCCGCATCCCCGATCCCTGGCACAGCACGCGGATGGACCTCGTCAGCAACTGCGTCCACTCCGCGATCGACTGAGGGATCGTGGGCCGAGACCGCTTCGGCAACGAGCACGCGCCGGGCCTGCCCTACGCGCGCGGGCGCCTCCTCGCCAGCACCGAGGACGACTTCCGCAAGCTGCAGCAGGCCTGGCGCGTGATCGAGGCGCGCGTCAAGCAGCACGGTCCCGATGCGATCCACAACTTCTCAGGCCTCGAGCACGGTCTGCCGTTGACCGCCGAGGAGCTGACGATCGCCAACGACTTCGTGGCCCCCGCGCTCTACTTCGAGCGCTTCAGGGCCGCGGCGCTCGATCATCTCGGCGGATCGCCCGCGCGGCACGACGCCGCGCTCTTCAGCCGGCTGACCGGCGCGACGTACGCGACCCACCTCACGCTGGTGAAGCCCGGCGACGTAGTGATCGGGATCTCACCGAGCTACAGCCACCCGTCGGTGGTGCGCGCGGTCGCCCAGTCCGGGGCCAAGCTCGTCGACACCACGAGTCTCGCGGAATTCAAGGAAGCGCTCGAGCGCGAGTCGAGCGTGAGCCTCGTCGTCCTCACCCGGCTCGCCGTCACCTACGAGCTGATGTCCGTGGACGACATGCGCGCGGTCGTTGGTCTGGCCCACGCGCGCTCGATCCCCGTCTAAGTCGACGACGCCGGCGGCG
>Ga0193725_1000085_pt1 | contig 31483 bp, 27 predicted proteins | sample H2a2metaG_FD_143058 | JGI IMG/M metagenome (GOLD analysis project Ga0193725, IMG submission 143058) | Soil microbial communities from a riparian zone of the East river system, Colorado, United States - H2a2 | ecosystem: Environmental > Terrestrial > Soil > Riparian zone | place: USA: East River... | reverse complement strand
CCTCGATCGCGGCGCTGCCCGATTTCCGTCGCCTCATGCGGGCGGCCGCCCTCCGTCTCGGCCAACTCGTCAACCAGGCAGAACTCGGGCGCGACATCGCGCTGCCGCAGCCGACGGTCCATCGCTACCTCAATCTGCTGGAGACGTCATACCTGCTGGTGCGCCTGCCCACATACGCCGTGAACCGCACCAAGCGCCTCATCAAATCGCCGAGGCTCTACTGGGGCGACACGGGGCTGGCGCTTTACCTGGCGGAAGGCGCCGAGCCCGGCGGCGCGCATCTCGAGAATCTCGTGCTTCACGATCTGTTGGCCTGGCGCGATGCGCGGCTCGAGCGCGCCGAGGTGCTCTACTGGCGGACGGCCATCGGCGAAGAAGTGGACTTCGTGATAGAGACCGGCGGACGCCTCCTGCCCATCGAGGTCAAGGCAACCAACCGTCCCCGTCTCGGCGACGCCGCGCATCTGCGCACGTTCCGGACCGAGTACGGCAAGAAGGCACGCGCGGGTCTGCTGCTGCACACGGGAACCGCGCTCGAATGGCTCGCGCCCGACGTGCTGGCGGCGCCGTGGTGGAGAGTACTCTGAGGTGGCCGCGCAAGAAGTCCGGATCTATCCTGAGGTGGTTGCCTGCGTTGCGCGGGCAGCGACCGAGCCGGACGAGGGAGGAACATCATGGCGATCACGCTGCCGCAATCGGTGAAGAAGATTCTCGAGGACAAGGCGTACGGGCACGTCGTCACGTTCGGCGCGACGGGGAAGCCGCAGGCGACGATGGTGTGGGTGGACGTCGACGGCGACGAGGTGGTGTTCAACACCGCCGAGGGCCGGCTCAAGCCGAAGAATCTCAGTCGCGATCCTCGCGTCGTCATCTCCGTGCAGGACCGCAACGATCCCCAGTCGTACATGGCCTTCCACGGGACCGCGAGCATCAGCGAGGCCGGGGCCGACGCGCACATCGACAAGCTCGCCAAGCGCTTCCTGGGCGCCGACAAGTACCCGTTCCGCCAGCCCGGGGAGAAGCGGTTGATCGTGCGGGTCAAGGTCGACCGCATCGGCGGCTACGGCCCGAAGATGCAGCCCTGGAAGTGAGCCCGCGCGCCCGATGAGCATGCCGGCACCGACGGCGGCGCGCGTGAAGGGCCCACCGGTCTGGCTCGACCTGGACCAGGCCGAGCTGGACGCGGCCTACGATCAGAGCGCGTACGCGCCCAACCGTGAGCAGGTGCTGGCGCGCAACGCCACCAACAGCGACGGCGTCCGCGCGCGGCTGGGTCCGCCGAAGCGATACGCTTACGGGCCGGCGCCGATCGAGGGCCTCGACGTGTACGTGACGGACCGGCCCGCCGCGCCGGTCAACGTGTTCATCCACGGTGGCGCGTGGCGAGCCGGCGCGGCCAAGAACTACGCGTCGCCGGCCGAGATGTTCGTCCACGCCGGCGCGCACTTCGTCGTGCTCGACTTCGCGGCGGTGCAAGACGTCGACGGCAGCTTGATGCCGATGGCCGACCAGGTCCGCCGGGCCGTGGCGTGGGTGTATCGAAACTCACACGTGTTCGGCGGTGACCGTCACCGTCTGTACGTCTCCGGCTCGTCCTCGGGAGCGCATCTCGCCGCGGTCGTCCTCACCACGGACTGGCCGCGCGACTTCGACCTGCCCGCCGACATCGTGAAGGGCGGGCTCTGCGGCAGCGGCATGTACGACCTGAAGCCGGTGCGGCTCTCGGCGCGCAACCGGTACGTGAAGTTCACCGACGAGATCGAGGAGGCCCTCAGTGCCCAGCGCCACCTCGACCGGCTCCACGCGCCGGTCGTCGTCGGTTACGGGACGTTCGAAACACCCGAGTTCCAGCGCCAGGCCCGCGACTTCGCCGCCGCGGTGAAGGCCGCGGGCAAGCCCGTGCAGCTCGTCGTCGGTGACGGCTACAACCACTTCGAGATGTACGAAACCCTCGCCAATCCCTACGGCGTCCTGGGTCGCGCGGCCCTCGAGCAAATGCAGCTGGCCTAAGGCACGTCCTCTGGACCCTTGTCGACGTGCTCCCGGTAGAAGCGCAGCAGGCGGTCGCGGTCGAGCGTCGGCGGCTCGTCGATCCACGTCCAGGCGAGCACGACGAAGGGCGTGCGGATCTTCGGGTCCGGCGCCACGACCATCTTCACCTTGCCGTGCTTGGCTTTGGGAAAGGTGCGGTAGAGCTCCTTGAGCGCGGCCACCGTCTCCGGGCACGGGGTGGCGCAGCGATAGAGCAGCACGATGCCGCCGTGCTCGAGGTTGTGGACGAAGACCTCCGGAGGGATCGGATCGTCGTACATCTCCCACTCGGCCCACGTGTTGCCCCAGTGCTGGCCGGAGGCGGGCGGATAGGGCGCCTTGTAGACTCCCGAGGTGTCGTTCGGGATGTGCTTCTGCCCCTCGTCGGGAAGCTGGCGGCCCTGGGCCGAGCTGACGGCGGGCGACGCGATGATCAGGAGCGCGAGGGCGAGGACGAGGCGGAGCATACGGAAATTCTACATCGTGACAAGGAGTCGAACATGATCGAGGACACCGTTATCGCGCCGGGTGGCCATTGGGGTCGGATCATCGCCAAGGGGCAAACGCTGCGCATCGTCGACCTCGAGGGTCAACAGGCCGTCGACTTCCTCTGCTACAACGCGGCCCGGCCCGAGGAGCGCTACAACGCCGCCGACACCATGAAATACGCGGGCTCGATCTACGTCGGCAAGGGCGTGAGCCTCTATTCCGGCCTCGGACGCAAGCTCTTCACGGTGGTCGAGGACACGTGCGGCCACCACGACACCATCGGCGGCTGCTGCAGCGCCGAGAGCAACGAGCTCCGCTACAAGGTGAAGGACACCCCCAACTGCCGCGACAACTTCGTGCGCGCGCTGGCCCCGTTCGGGCTCGGGATGAAGGACGTCGTGGCCAACGTGAACTGGTTCATGTACGTGCCGGTGGCCGCGGACGGCACGATGGCGATCGCGCTGGGGCCGTCGAAGCCGGGCGACCACGTGGAGCTGCGCGCCGACATGGACGCGCTGGCCGTGATCTCGAACTGCCCGCAGATCTACAACCCGGCCAACGGCTTCAAGCCGACGCCGATCCGGATCCAGGTTCGCGACTGATCGCCCGCGAGGGAGGATCAGGAACGAAGCGTCTGGCGTCCCAGATCGAGAACCTGCTCGGCGAGGACGGTGTACATGCGCCACATGGTTTCGTGATGGCGCGTGGCTTCGGGGTCGTCGAGATATGTGTCGAAGAGAACGTAGTCAGCGCCGAGCGACTGCAGCGCGACGAGGTCGGCGCGGACCTGGTCGAGGGTGCCCTCGCCGGCGATGCGCTGCGCCTCGTCCATGGGCGTGTCGGTCAGCCGGAGACGGATGCGCGGGCACAGCGCGGGGACGGGCCGGCCTTCCTTGGCGGCGATCTCGCGGAGTCGGGGCAGGCCGGCGTCGCGCAGCCAGCCGATCTTGATCCGGATCGGATGCCAGGCATCGCCGTAACGCACCGCCCGTCGGAGCGCGGGGTCACTCGCGCCGCCGACCCAGATGGGCGGATGAGGGATCCGCGCCGGCCGGGGACGCGTGTCCACGTTGTCGAACGCGACGAAGCGGCCCTTAAATGACGCGAGGTCGTTCGTCCACAGCGTCTTGATCGCGGCTAGGTATTCGTTGGTGATCGCGCCACGCCGCTCGTGGGAGACGCCGAGCGCCTCGAACTCCTGGCGCGCCCAGCCCGCGCCCACGCCGAACAGCAGCCGCCCGCCGGAGAGCCGGTCGACGTTGGCGGCCATGCGCGCGACTTCCAGCGGATGGCGATACGGCAGCACGATCACGGTGGTACCGATCTCCATCGTGCGGGTGGCCGCGGCGAGCCAGCCGAGCAGCGTGAACGGCTCGTAGAGCGGCGCGGGATAGCGCCCGCTCACGTCCGGCGTCACCGCCACGTGGTCGGAGGTCATCACGAAGTGGTAGCCGAGCGCCTCGACGAGCTCGACCGTGCGCGCGAGCGACTCCGGCGTCACGCCGGGCCCGAAGTTGATCAGGTTGACCCCGAATTTCATCGATGCGACCTCACGAGATTGCGGCGGGGCGTTCCGGATCCCCGGCACGCTCCGAACGTTGGGCGGTTCGGGGCCCGCTCGAGGCCCCGTGTCGATCCGTCGAGCAGCCCGCGCCGGGGTAGGCCAAAACCCACCCCGGCGCTGAGCTCGACGTCAGGCTTTCGCGTGCTTCGCGGCCGCGGCGTCGGCCTTCTTGAAGTCGGCCTCGCCGAAGCCGTAGAGGCCGGCACCGCCCTTGAGGATGTCGGCCGCGATCTCGCGCGGCACGTTCTTGAGCAGATTCTCCGACACGTGCGGGAAGTTCGAGTCGAAGTGCGGGTAGTCGGTCGAGATGCACATCCGGTCGGCGCCGATGAGTCCGGCCGTGGCCTCGATCTCCGGCTCGCTGCCCTCCACCGCGGCCCAGCAGTTACGGCGGAAGTACTCGCGCGGCATCATCGACAGATACGGGGCGTGGGAGTCGCGGTACTGCGGATAGTCCCACTCGATGCGCGAGAGCAGCCCGGGCACCCACGAGTTCTGCGCCTCCAGGAAGCCCACGCGGAGCTTGGGATGGAACTCGAACACGCCGCCGATGACCATGGCGACCAGCGCCTGCTGCATCTCGATCCAGTGGCTGGCCACGTGGCGGTAGAAGCGGTTCTCGCCGTACAGCTCGATCATGTGCGAGTAGATCGCGCTCACGCCCTCGTGGAAGCCCCACGTCACGTTCAGCTCTTCGTGGATCGTGTAGAGCGGATCCCAGTAGTTCGAGTGCCAGTAGTGGCCGTTGACCAGGTTGGGGCGGATGAACGAGCCGACCGCGCCCAGCTCGCGCACGCAGCGCACCAGCTCGCGGCAGGCCACGTGCACGTCGTGCACCGGCAGCATGGCCACCCACTTGAGCTGATCCGGGCTGTACGAGCAGAACTCGTGGATCCAGTTGTTGTAGGCCTGACAGATGGCCAGCGAGAGCTGCGGGTCCATCCCGTTGCGGCCCAAGAGGGCCAGGCCCATGGTCGGATAGTTCACCGCGATGTCCACGCCTTCCATGGCCATGCCCTGCACCTGGGCAACGGGGTCGTAGTCGCGCTCGATCGCGAAGTCGAGCCGGCCGGTGTCGAAGAGCCGGGAGTTCGACAGGAGCTGCGTGCTCTGGGTCGCCCCCCGCTTGACCCGCTTTCGGTACTGCTGCAGGTCCATGTCCGAGATCGGCTCGTTGTCGATGTACATGAGGCCGGCGGGGCCGCGATTGGGCTTACCGTCGGCGCCGACCGGCACGCTGATCCGGTGCCTGAACTTCGGATCGAGATAGCGATCGAAGAGGTCGGGCGGCTCCATGATGTGCATGTCGGAGTCGACGAAGCGCAGTCCGTCTTTCACGAGAGTCTCCTTTTGTTAGTCGGGGGGAGCGACCGACGCTCCTCCCCGACGCCCCCCACCGGGGACAGATCTTGTTAGTCGGGGGGAGCGACCGCCGCTCCTCCCCGACACCCCCCACCGGCGACTAGCGGAAGGCCGGCATCACGTGGCGCGCGAACAGCTCGATGCTGCGGCGCGCCTTGGCCTTGTCCATCATCCCGAAATTGATCTGGAAGCTCGGATACACCTCCCCGAAGGTGTCGCGGATGTACGTGAGCTGGCGGGCCACGTCGTCCGGGTCACCGATGATCGCGCGCGTCTCGTCGAGCACGCGCTCGTAGGTGATGTCGTTGAGCATCTGCTCGAGCCCCGAGTACGGCTTGTACTGGCCGGACTGGCGTCCCGTCCACGCCTTGGCGTGAGCGCGGAAGTTCTTCAAATATTGCTCCATGTAGGCCCGGCATTCCTCGCGCGCCTCGCGCCGCGTGGGAGCGACGTAGAGGTGCAGAACCATCATCACCTCGCCGGGGCCGCGCCGGGCCTCGTGTCCGTGGTCGCGATAGGCCTGACGATAGAGCTGGAGCTTCTCGGCCAGCTCGTGGTGCTCGCCGAGATAGGGCACGACCATCAGGTTGTAGCCGTGCTCGCCCGTCCACACGAACGATTCGGGGCTGACCACCGCGGCCACCCACAGCGGAGGGTGCGGCGTCTGGGTCGGCCGAGGCAGCGACGTCACGTTGCTGAACTTGTGGAACTTGCCCTCGAAGGTGACGTTCTCCTCGGTCCATAGACGGCGCAGCGCCTCGACGCCCTCCTCGAACCGCGGCCGGCTCTCGTCCATCGAGATGCCGAACGCGTCGAACTCGTAGGGCATGAACGCGCGGGCCACGCCGACGTCGAGGCGCCCGCCGCTGATCGCGTCCAGCATGGTGAGCTGACCGGCCAGCTTGAGCGGATGGTTGAACACGGGGAGCACCGCGCCGGTCACCATGCGCATGCGGCGGGCGCGCTGGCTGCACGCGGCCAGGAACACGCACGGGTCCGGGCTGTAGCCGCCGTACGACGTGAAGTAGTGCTCGACGATCTTGACGCTGTCGTACCCGAGCCCGTCGGCGATCTCCGCGAGCTCGAGCACATCCTCGAAGTACCGCTGACCGGACACCTGGTCGGGTGCAGCGTCGGGAAAGTAGTCGATCCCGAACTTCATATGGCCGTAACAGTACCGCAAGACTCGGCCGATGTCCTACCAGCTGGGGTCATGTAGAATCCTGCCCTCATGGACGCAACGAGCTGGCTCGAAACGTATCGGGGCATGGTTTATCGCTGGGAGGTCGACCCCGTCGACCATTTCACGGTGGCGTTCTACTTCGCACGGTTCGAGGACGCGACGCTGGCGGTCCTCCATGCGATCGGGCTGGATCCGGAGGCGCTGGCGCGCGCGGGAGCGGCGGCGGTCACGACCGAGTGCAACGTCCGCTACAAGCGCGAGCTGCGCGTCGGAGACATCCTGCACATCCGCAGTGGCGTCACGGCCGCGGATGACGACGCGATCCAGGTCGCCCACGAAGTCGTCGATTCCGGCGACGGAGCCCTGTGCACGAGCGTCGACCAGACGATCGTGCTGGTCGAGGCGGCGAGCCGGAAGCGCCGACCGTTGACGCCAGCGCAGCGCCAGGCCGCGCTCAGCCGGCGCGTCCAACCGGAAGCGGCGCCGGAGGGCGCGGCGGCGGCGCCCCCCGAGAGCGACAAGGGCTTCATCGACAGCGCCGCCGACGCGATCAAGCCGATGGAAGTCAACACGTCAGGCGAGGCCGGTTTCGCCGCCTACATCCACCGCTTCACGGCTTCAAACTCTCAGGTGCTCGGCGCCTTTGGCCTCACCCCGGAGTACTGTCGGCGCGAGCATCGCGGGTTCTCGACGTTCGACTTCCGGCTGCGCTTCCTCGGCGCGCTCCGCGCGGGCGACCTCGTCCGCGTCCGCAGCGGCCTGCTCCACGTCGGCAACTCCTCGATCCGCATCCTGCACCGGCTGACCAACGTGAGAACGGGCGATCTGGCCTGCACGCTCGAGCAAGCCGGTGTCAACCTCGACCTCGACGCGCGTCGCCCCTCGCCGATCCCGCCGGAAATGAAAGAGCGCGCCCTCGCCTTGCTGGTGCGGTGACTCCCGCTTCTCAGAAGAGTTCGATCGCTTCTCGGTTCAGCGAAGCAGCCCGAAGAGTCGGGGGCCGACGATCCCGATGACGAGCCCGAGTACGATGGTGCCCACCGTGAACCACAGCATGATGATGCCTTCCTTGGTAAACACTGGATCAGAGACCGAGGAATGCGACGGCGTTGTCGTGGAGTAAGCGGCGACGCGTCTGAGCGTCGAGGTGGGCGGGCTCCAGGGCGGCAATCGGGTCTTCGGTGCCGAGGCGGAACGGATAGTCGCTGCCGAGCACCACGCGGTCGCTGCCGAACGTGTCCAGTACGAGCGCGAGCGTGCGCGCCGAGTGGGTGATCGTGTCGACCCACACGCGGCGCGCGTACTCGCTCGGCTTGCGGGGGATGGCGGCGTGGGCTTCGTCCATCACGTCCCAGCCGTGGTCCAGGCGGGCCACGATCGACGCGAAGGCGCCGCCGCCGTGGGAGAAGCACCAGCGGATCTTCGGCCAGCGCTCGAACACGCCGCCGAAGATCAGCCTGACCATGCAGAGCGCGGTCTCCAGCGGAAAGCCGATGACCTGCGTGAGGTTCTGGCGCTGCACGCGCTCCTGCGCGAGCACCGGTGCCTGAGGATGAACGAAAACGGAGACGCCGAGAGCGGTCACCGCGTCCCACAGGGGATCCAGCGCGGGATCGTCGAGGTCGCGGCTCTGCACGCTCGCCCCGATCTCGACGGCCGGGAAGCGAAAGGTCGACGCCACGCGCTCCAGCTCTTTCACCGCGAGGTCCGGCGCCTGGAGCGGCAACCCACCGGCGCCGAGAAATCGATCGGGGTGGCGACTCACCGCCGCCGCGATCGTGTCGTTGACCATGCGGCACCACTCGGCCGCGGCGGGACCGGGCGCCCAGTAGCAGAACAGCGGCGGCGCGGGCGACAGCAGCTGGCGGCCGATGCCGCGCGCGTCCATGTCCGCGATCCGTCGCGCGGGATCGAACGATTCGGGGCCGAGATTTCGGTTGAACGCGGCGCCGACATAGAGCTGGCAGCGCGCGGAGGCCGGATCGCCGACCAGGCGCGGCCAGCGGTCGCCGCCGAAGCGCGCCGCGAAGTCTTCCCAGCCCGGCGGCAGGATGTGGGTGTGGACGTCGATGGAATCAGTCATTCGAGATGGGGGGCCCCTGACGGCTCCCCCCATACCCCCCCATCGGTTTGGCCCGCGCCGGCGCGCCGCCCAACGCTGTGACCCCCTCCGATGCCGCCTGAATCGCGTTCCAGATACGCTCAGGGGTCGCCGGCATCTCGATGTGCTCGACGCCCAACTCGGCGAGCGCGTCCACGATCGCGTTGACGACGGCTCCGAGCGCGGGCGTCGTGCCGCCTTCTCCCCCGCCCCGCAGGCCGAGCGGGTTGGTCGTCGACGGCACCTCGCTGATCTCGGTGGCGAAAAATGGGAAGTGATCGGCGCGGGGCAGCGCGTAGTCCATGAACGTCGACGACGTCATCTGGCCCGCTTCGTCGTAGCGGCACAGCTCCCACAGCGCCTGCCCGACCCCGGCCGCGATGCCGCCATGGGTCTGGCCGTGGAGGATCAATGGGTTCACCGCGCGGCCCACGTCGTCCACGGTCGTGTAGCGCACGATCTCGACCGCGCCGGTCTCCAGGTCGACCTCGACCTCGCACACCGCGCACCCGTATGGGTACGACGGCACGCTCATGGTCTCCTCGCTGGCGCCGGCCAGCGGGCCTCGCAACGCTTCAGGCGCGTCCGGGCGCAGCGCGGCGAAGGCGGCCTCGAACAATCCCACGCCGCGGTCGGTGCCCTTCACCACGAAGCGCCCGCGCGCGAACTCCACGTCGTCTTCCGCCGCCTCCAGCAGCCACGCGGCCAGGCGCCGACCCCTGTCCACGATCCGGTCTCCGGCCTTGGCCATCACCACGGCGCCGAGACGCATCGACCGGCCGGAATGCGTTCCGCCGCCCACCCGCGCGACGTCGGTGTCGCCGGCGATGATCCGCACGCGCTCCACGCCGACGTCGAACCACTCGGCGACGAGCTGCGCGAAGCTGGTCTCGTGGCCCTGCCCGGCCGAGAGCGTGCCGATCACCACGTCGATGCGTCCGGCCGCGTCAGCGCGCGCCCCGGACGCGTCCGCGCGCGGCCCCGACGCATCCGCACCCTCAGCAGGCCGCACCGTGATCTCCGCGCGCTCCCTCGGGACTCCGGTGTTCAGCTCGATGTAGTTGGCGATCCCGATGCCGCGATATCGGCCGCGGCGTCGCGCCTCGGCCCGACGCGCCTCGAAGCCGGCCCAGTCGGCGAGAGTCACCGCGCGGTCTTGCGCCGCCGCGTAATCGCCGCTGTCGTACACGAGTCCCAACGGATTGCGATAAGGCATCGCGGCCGCCGGGGCCAGGTTGAGCCGGCGCAGCGCCACCCGGTCGAACCCGTGGCGTCGCGCGGCGAGGTCGATCAAGCGCTCGATCGCGAAGATGACCTCGGGCCGGCCCGCGCTCCGATACGGCGACGTCGGTACCGTATGACTCAGCACCGCGCGGCCGCGCATGAACGAGACGGGGACGTCGTAGACGCTCGACGAGACCCCGATCCCTTTGCCCAGCGGCGTGAACGAGATCGCGTGGGCGCCGACGTTGCTGGTGTTGACGCCGCGCAGGGCCAGGAAGCGGCCGTCGGCGCCGAGCGCGAGCTCGACAGAAGAGTTCAGATCACGGCTCTGGTAGTCCGTGAGCAGCGCCTCGCGGCGATCGCACGTCCACTTCACGGGGCGCCCGAGACGCCGCGCCGCCCAGGCCACCAGCGCGAATTCCGGATAGCAACTGTTGCGCGTGCCGTAGTTGCCGCCGACGTCGTGGGCGACCACGCGGACCGCGCTCTCGGCCACGCCGAGGACGGCGGCCACGTCGCCGCGCTGGCGCTGCGAGCCGCCCGAGCCGGCGTAGAGCGTGTAGCGTGCGCTCGCCTCGTCGTACACGGCCACCGCCGCCCGCGGCTCCATGGGCACGCCGGTCACCCGATTGATGCGCGTCTGGAGCCGAACCACGTGGGCGGCGCGCGCGAACGCGGCCTCGACCGCGGCGGCGTCGCCGGTCTCGGAGTCGACGCAGAGATTGGATCCGGCCTCGTCCCAGACGATCGGCGCGCCCGATGCGACCGCCTCCACGCTGGTGGTCACCGCGGGCAACGGCTCGTAGTCGACCACCACCCGGTCGGCGGCGTCGCGCGCGAGCTCCGGAGTCTCGGCGATCACCATCGCCACGGCCTCGCCGACGAACCGGGCGCGATCCGCCGGGAGCGGAGGATGCGGCGCGATGAAGAACGCCGAGCCGTCCCGGCTCTTGAGCGGGACCTCGTGCGGGTTGGTGGGGACGGGACGGTGGGGAATCGGCAGGAGCCCGTCGGCGAGCGCGTCTCGGCCGGTGAGCACCGCGATGACTCCGGGCAGCTCGAGCGCGCCGGTCGCGTCGATGCTCAGGATGCGCGCGTGCGCGTGAGGCGAGCGCACCATGCACGCGTGCGCCTGGCCCGGCAGGTTGACGTCGTCGCTGTAGCGTCCCGCGCCGGTGATGAGACGCGGGTCCTCGCGACGCAACGTCGGCTTGCCGATGCCATCACGGGCGTCGCGGGTGCGGGACTCGAGGAATGACATGGCCGGCGCCCTCTTCACTACGAGGGCGCGAAGAATATGTCAAGCGACCGAGCGCGCGCCCGCTGGCGCGAGAACTAGGCGGGGACGAGGCCGAGGGGTCGGGGCTGAAACGGGATCGCGTCCAGACCGGAGGTGCGAATCTCGGTCTCGAGCGTGACGCCCGCGCGCTCCGCCACGCGTTCGTAGGTCATCTCCATGAGGGCAAGGACGTCTGACGCCGTGGCGCCGCCTCGATTCACGATGAAGTTGGCGCACTTCGACGAGATTTCGACCGTCTTGACGCGCTTGCCGCGAAGTCCCACCCCGGCGATGAGCTCGGCCGCGGACTCGCCGCCGTTGGGATTCCTCCACACGTAGCCGAGCGAAGCCAGCGCCAGCGGCTCGGCGGCCTTCTTGAGCTTGACGCGCCGGTGGATCTCCTTGTGGATGTGGGCCGAAGGGCGGCGGGAGAGTGGGATGCGGCACCCGAGGACGATGCATCCGGTTGGAAGCGCGTAGTCGGCGGTCTGGAGTCCCACCGCCGTGCGGATTTCCCCGAGAGTCCCATCGGGGTGAAGGAAGTAGATCCGCGCGCAGCGATCGATCAGCGCGCTCTCCCCCACCGTGACGTTCATGGCCAGCGCGCCGCCGAGCGTGCCCGGGATTCCCGCGAAGCATTCGAGGCCGCCGAGCCCGCGGGCCGCGGCTTCACGAATGAACGCCCCCAGACCCACCCCCGCGCCGACCATGGCTTCGACACCCTCGAATCGAGTGCGGGCAAACATCCCCTGAAGCTTCAGCACGACGCCCCGGACGCCACGATCCGCCACCACCAGGTTGGTGCCGCCGCCGATCACGGTCACCGGCAAGCCCTCCTGGTCGGCGAAGGCCAGTGCATGGCGGACGTCGTCGAGATCCTGCGGCTCGATGAAGAACTCCGCCGGACCCCCGATGTGCATCGACGTGTGAAAGCTGAGAGCCTCCTTGAACCGTACCGCACCCACGATGCGACCAAGCATGTGCTGCCCCCGATGAAGTGAACGAGTCGAAGTTCCGGGGAAGGAGTGCAGGCAGAATGCCAGAGCTGACGAGCGCGCTCAGCGAGGCAACACGCGCACTTTCATGCCGCGCCACTGCTTTCGCCCGGTAGGGCGAACTTCAACGACCTCCCAAAATTCCTCTCTCAGCGTCAGCTTGTCACGAGCCGCCCCGGCTCCGCGATGCTGCTCGACCGGCCTTGGTGTAATCCCTACCAACCACGCACCTTCACGACGGCGAGCGGTGGCGCCCGAGGGTTGGTGGGACATCGGAGTAATATCTCGTCCCAGGAGGAACCACCCGATGACCATTCAACGCGTCTGGCGGAACGCCGTCTTGTCGATCGCGAGCATCTTCGTGGCGTGCCTTGGCAGCGTCGACACCGTGCGGGCGGACGAGACGTGCAACTCGCCGTACGTGTCCAAGCTCATCAAGGGCCAGGAAGATTACGTCTACGTCTGGGCGCTCGGCGTCGAGGGCGTGGGCGACGGCTTCGACAAGCTGGTGACCGTCGACGTGCACCCGAAGTCGAAGAGCTACGGCAAGGTGATCGGGTCCGTGTCGGTGGGCGGGCGCGGCGAGGCCCATCACATGGGCTTCACCGACGACCGGCGTTATCTCTGGGCGGGCGGACTCGCCGAGAGCAAGATCCACGTGTTCGACATCGGGGCCGATCCGGCCAAGCCCAAGCTCGTGAACACGATCGGCGACATGGCCGACAAGACCGGCTACCTCGGCCCCCACACCTACTACGCGCTGCCCGGCCGCATGCTCGTGCAGGCGCTCTCGAACACCAAGGACAAGGGCGGCGTCACCGGCATGGCCCTCTACAACAACAAGGGCGAGTTCATCGCGTCCCACGCCATGCCCACCGACGGCGGCGGCGACGGGTACGGGTACGACCTCGCGGTGAATCCACGGAAGAACGTGCTGCTCACCTCGAGCTTCACCGGCTACACCAACTACATGCGGCCGCTCGGCGACCTGGTCAAGGACCCCGAGGCCATGAAGCACTTCGGCAACACGATGGTGCTGTGGGACCTCAAGGCCATGACGCCCAAAAAGGTCTTCGCGGTGCCCGGCGCGCCGCTGGAGATCCGCTGGTCGCTCAAGTCCGGCGACAACTGGGCGATCACCGCGGCCGCGCTCACGTCAAAGCTCTGGCTCGTCAAGCCTGACGCGAAGGGTGATTGGCAGGCCAAGGAAGTCGGCACCATCGGTGATCCCGCCAAGATCCCGCTGCCGGTGGACATCAGCATCACCCGCGACGGTAAGGGGCTGTGGGTGAACACGTTCATGGACGGCACCACCCGCTACTTCGATCTCAGCAAGCCGGAGGCGCCCAAGGAGACGTACACGAAGGTCACCGGCAAGCAGGTCAACATGATCTCGCAGAGCTGGGACGGCAAGCGCGTCTACATCACCTCGTCGCTGCTCGCCAACTGGGACAAGGGCGGCGCCGACAACGAGCAGTTCCTGCGCGGCTTCACCTGGAACGGCAAGGAGCTGAAGCCGGCCTTCGAGGTGGACTTCGCGAAGGAGAACCTCGGACGCGCGCATCACATGAAGCTCGGCTCCAAGGCCTTCCGCACGGGCCGGTGATAGCCCTTCAATGATCGGAACTCGGCGTCGGGCGGCGATTGCGGCGCTGGCGGTGTCGCTCACCGCGGCGACCGCGGTCGTCGCGCACGACGCCGCGCCGCATCCGGGGCTCGATTTCGAGCCTCCCCGGCCCGGCACCTACACGCTGCACCGGATCATGCGAGCGCCGGACGGCGAGGTGCTCGGCCTCGACGGCCGGGGCCACAGACTGTCCGAGTTCACGGCCGGCAAGATCACGCTGCTCGGCTTCATCTACACGACGTGCACCGACCCCGAGGGTTGTCCCCTCGCATACCGGGTGTTCGAGACCGTGCGCCAAACGGTGGCGACACCGGCCCTACGAGATCAGGTCCAACTGGTGACGCTGTCGTTCGATCCGCTTCGCGACACGCCGTCGGTGATGCGCCGCTACGCGGGCAGCCGCGTGAGCGAGCGGAGCCCGCGCTGGTACTTCCTCACCACGCGGTCGGCCCGCCAGCTTCAGCCGCTCGTTGACGGCTTCGGCCAGGACGTCCGCGTGACCATCGATCGCTCGAATGGCCAGGCCCGCCGCGAGCTGTCCCACGTGCTCAAGGTCTTCCTGATCGACTCCGCGGGGTTCGTCCGCGAGATCTACAGCTCCACCTTCCTCCACCCGCGGACCGTGCTCAACGACGTCGAGACCCTGCTCATGGAGTCGGGAACGTCGCGACGCTGAGCGCTGACTGTCGGCGGCGCGCGAGGGCCGCCGACACCGCGAAGATGCCGTACAGCACCCCCACGGCCAGCGAGTACGGCGACGGAGACAATCGGCTCTCGACGAGCTGGAGCCCGAAGATCAGGACCGGGCCGAGGGCCAGCACGGCCCTGACGGTCAACGGCGACGCCAGCGAGATGCCCACCTGGCTCACGAAGATGGGAAAGACGATCAGAAGCAGCATCGCGCCGAGGACGAAGGCGCGGTCGCTCCGCGGCCAGAGCGTGGACAGCTCGTGGCGGGACGACAGCGCGAGGGCCACCGCGAGCACGACCGCGCCGACGAAGCGGACCGACACGAGGGCGGTGGGCGCCACTCCCGCGTCGTTCAACCGCCGGCAGAGCACGGTGCTCATGCTGATGGACACGCCGGCGCCCGTCGCCAGCGCGACGCCCAGCAGGGCGGTGGCCAGGGGTTGCGGCCCCGCACCCGAGAGACCGGCGACCGCGATCGCCGCCGCGAGGGCAAGCGAGACGAGCAACCCCAGGTAGATCGGGCGCTCGGCCTGGCTCAATCGCGCCGGCGGTGTGACGCCGACGTAGCGGTCGACCCACATCACGGTCAGCGGTCCCACGCCGGCAAAGAGGATCTGCACGAGCAGGGGCTCGATCGTTCGCAGCGCGAAGAAGAACGAGATCCACGCCAGTCCCGTGGTCACGTTGATCCTGAGAAGCTCCCGCCAGCGGTGGCGCAGGACACGGAAGCTTCCGGGGTTCCTGGCCAGCGCGATCGGCAGGAACAGCAGCGAGCAGAGCGTGAAGGCCACGGCGGCGACGCCCAGGGGGCTCGTCGACTGGAAGACTCCCCCGAAGTAGACGTCGCGTACCGAGGCCAGCGTCGTGAACGCGAGTGACGCGAGGAAGCCGGCGCCTTCGCCCCGCGCCTGACTCGATCGGACTTCGATCTTCGGCATCGTAGAGAGGTATACGGATCGGGACGGAAGAAGGGTGGTATCGTTCGAGCAGCGGAGGCGACCATGGCCACTGAGCGATTGACCCTGAAGGATCCCAGCCGCTTCAAGGACCCGGCCGGCCTCACCTGGGAGCGCTACATCGCCCTCCAGGCCCGCGAGCGCGAGCGCTACCTCGCCGAGCGCGCGGCCATCCCCGCCGAGGCGCTCGAGTTCCGGACCGTGAGCCCGCGCTACCTCGAGCGCGCGGTCGAGCAGTTCGCCAACAACTACTTCCCCGAGGAGGCGGCCACGCGCTACATCGCGACCGCCGCCGCCCACGCGCCCTTCGAGGAGCTGAAGAAGTGCTGCCTCTTCCAGCTCGCCGACGAGCAGCGTCACCTGGAGATGGATCGCGACGTGTTCGAGCGCGCCGGCATCCCCGAGCGGGACTGGTTGCCCGCGTGGGAGCAGCCGGGGACCACGTGCCGGTTCTTCCGCCACGTGCTCGAGCTGGAGGATCCCATCGAGATCCTCATCAAGGCCAATTTCGTGGCCGAGGGGGCGGCGGGACCGGGCACGTTCACCGTGCTCGCCGACGGCGCCGAGGCGCGCGGCGACGTGCTGTCCGCCGTGAATCACCGCGCCCGCATCCGCGACGAGACCCGTCACATCAGCTACGCCCGCGCGCTGGTCAAGGCGCTCATCGAGGAGGACCCGTCGAACCTCGACGTCATCCAGCGGTGGCAGGACGAGAGCCTGCTGCTTTTTTCCGAGGGCATCCGCGGCGGGACGCGGCGCGCGTGGTGGGAAGGCTTCCTCGGCTCCTACTACAAGATCGCGCTGCCCCTCGGGCTGCGCCCGACCCCGATCACGTACTGACTCGCGAGGGTGAATCCATGATCATCAGAAAGAACGAAGACTCCGGCCTGACCCTGATCGGCCAGACCGACCATTCACGCTTCGTGGGCCAGCTCGCCGCCCACTGGGGCAACGATCAGTTCGAAGCCCCGAAGCCCTACGACTCGGTGGTGCGGGCGGCGAGCTTCCACGACTTCGGCTGGCTCCGCTACGAGACGAGCCCGCTCGTCAACCCCGAGAACGGCGAGCCCTACCCGTTCCTTCAGCTCCCGATGACCCCCCAGCAGCTCGCCGCCTATCAGTGGTCGCTGGACTGGATGGCCGACATCGACCCGTACTCCGGCCTCATCGTCAGCATGCACCGGACCGGCCTGTGGCAAAGCCGCTACGGGACGATCAAGCATCCGGCGGGACGCTACAACCTCACCAAGCTGAGCCCCGAAGTCCAGGCGCTGATCGCGCACAACGAGGCCTGGCAGAAGCGGCAGCGCGCCACCCTGGACGCCAAGGGCGTGTGGACGAATTACCGGCTCATGCAGGTCTGGGATCTCCTCGGCCTCTACTTCGGCTGCCAGGATCCTTGCGAGGACTACGCCGAGCCGGTGCCCACCAGCTACGCCGGCGCCGACGACGAGGGCGTGCGCATGACGTTCACCCCGCTCGGCCCGCGTCGGGTCGCGTTCGACCCGTACCCGTTCGACGTCCGCCCGTGCCGCGTCCAGCTCGCGTACCGGACGGTCGCGCGGTCCGCCTACGAAGACGTCGAAGCGTTCCGGAAGGCGTGGTTCCAGGCCGAGGTCGGGATCATGGAGTTCGAGTTGGTGTGACCGCGTAGGGCTGCCACCGAAAGGGGACTGGGGGCGCCGGCGCGCCGGTGGACGCGTCGCCCCGATCCAAGGTCCCGGGTCGGCTGCCGAACCGCAACTCCGACGTACCACAGGTCTCGTAAGTCAGAGATCACCATCACGTCTTGCTGGTCGTCGTGCTCGTGTCCCGGAATCCACAGTGTAGGCCTGACCCCCGGTCCGCCGTTCTACCACCACCACTGTCTTGCATGCGCGATGACACTTAGGTGGTGATGGCCGCCGTCCGGGACCTCGCGAAGCGTTTCCCGCGTTGGACCAAGGTCCAATAGCGGCTCCGCAGCCCCATCAGTACCGTTCCGCTCATGGCCCGCAGGATTTTTAGGCGACACACCACCCGGGGCGAAAGGGCACGAGCCGGGTTCATACGTCCATACGGAAGCCGCGAAGGTGGTCACACAAGGGCGACAGGCCGGGCACGCTCCCGCCACTTTCGGCTTCGCTCCGAAGAGGAGCGCTCTCCGACTTCTGTGGCCATCGGTCCGATGGCGGCTTCGGTCGCACTCAACAACCTCTGACCATCGAGCGGGGGAACGGGATGAACATGCCCATACAGCAGGCGCCAATACGTGGTGCTCAGACCATCGCCGCATCCGTATATAGTCACAGCGGTGAATTCGCGCCGCACTACACGGATCTCCGACTGCCTGGTCGCGGACTCGAGCTTCACCTCACTCGGTTCTATCGATCGTCGCGCGCTGATCACCTCGGCGAGTTGGGGCGCGGCTGGTCATGCGGCCTCATGAAAAAGCTCGAGCGAGAGGGCGACGACCTCATGTATCACAACGGCGCGGGTGAAGTGCGCCGCTTCCTGCGAGCACGAAACGGCGAGTATTCGTCGCCCGCCGGCTTCTACGGGGTCCTCCAGCAAGAGAAGGATCACTTTGTCATCCGACAACGCTTCGGTCACACTTCTCGCTTTCACCCTCTGGAAGCCGGTGGAGGCATCTCGAGTATTGAAGACCGCAACCACAACGTCATTCAGTCATCCTACTCTCCGACCAACATTGCCATCATCGATACCATGAGTCGAAGGGTCGTGATCTCGGTCAGCGCGGGGCTCGTGGAGGGCGTTGCCGATCACGTTGGGCGAAGCTGGAGATATGTCTATGACACAGACCATCGCCTGGTCGAAGTCATTCAACCGGCCACCGCGGACTTCCCCCAAGGAACTTCGCTCAAGTACGCCTACGACCAAAACCATCGGCTGATCTCGCTCACCGACGCTAAAGGCCAAACGTACTTGATGAACCGCTATGACCGGCCGGGGCGAGTCGTCATCCAGAAGCACGGAAGCGGCACGTACGCGATGGAATATGATCCCGTCGGGACGGGCAGCGATGGATTTCCGATCCACCGCACGACCTGCCGACGTAAAGACGGCAGCATCGTGGTCCTGGAGCACAACGAGGCCGGCAACGTCATCGCCAGCACGCTCCGCGTCCGCCGCGGGTCGTTCGCGCCGGAAGACATCGCCGGAATGACCGGACCCGACGTCCCGGTGGTCACCACCTCCGTCTACAACCGGAATTCCGAGCTCACCAGCCGTCGCTTCCCGGCCGGCCACGAGACCACGTGGGCGTACACGGAGCACGAGAGCAATCCCTTGAACCAGGGGAATCTCGCCCAGATCACCGAACTGCCGCAACCGGGCGTCGAAAGCGATCAGGCGAGCATTGTCACGAAGTACGAGTATGAGTCGAGCTTCCAGCTGCGGGCGGCGTGCATAGATCCCCGCGGGAACACGACCTCACATCAATATGACGAGCATGGGAATCTCACGACCACGAAGTATCCTCCCGTGTCCATTCAACCGGTCGACGGCGGCGCCGCGAGAGTCGTTCCGGTCGACCGCACGCAGCAATGCACGTATGCCTACAACTCCATGGGCCAGCTGTTGCGGCGAACGGACATCGACGGATCCGTCACCGAATACCACTACTATCCCAGCGACGACCCGGGCGGTACGCGCGGGCCGAGCAGCGCGACCGCCGCACCGGATCGGGTCTGTGGCTATCTGGCGCGCCTGGTCCGGGACGCGGCCGGGGCGAAGATCAGGAACGAATACGCCTACGACCAGTTCGGAAACACGGCCGCCGTCTTCGACGGAAAGAGCAACGCCGCTCGGCTCCGCTACAACGCGATGGGCGCAGTGGAGAGTCTCACCGGCCGCGAGCCATTCAAGCACCGGATCGACTACAAGTACGACGCCAACTACAACGAGATCGAATCGACGCACTCGTTCGACCGACCCGTGTATGACGACGCGACTCCACAGACCACGTTGAGATCGGGGACCCTGCGCGAGACGAAAGACTACAATGCTCTAGATAACGTCACGGCGCGGCGGATCATCGGCGATGACAAGATCGTGACGGAGTCCTTCATTCGGGACGTCAACGAGCGGATCGCCCGCCAGATCCAACCGCTGGGCAACGTCACCGAGTACGTCTTCGACGAACGCGGCCTGGTCATCGAGAGGATTGCCGCCGTCGGCACGAAGGAGACGTGCACCGAGCGGTTCGCCTACACCTTGAATGGTGCCGTCCGAATCCACACGGACACGAACGGCAACAGAACGACGCACCATTACGATGGCTTCCAACGATATCGGGGCTTTACGGATCCGGCCGGGACGACGAAGAATCAGTGGTTCGACGAAGCGAACAACGTGGTCCGGGTGAGAGTCGACGGCGACACCGGCTCCGCGCCGCACGACCCGCAAGACGCTCGCCGCGAGCGCGCACCACTCATGGAAGCTCATTACCATTTCGACCAGTGGAACCGCGCGTACCGGACGGATCAGGCATGGCACGACCCGGCCACCGGAACGGCCCTTGGCGATAGCCAGTGGAATGGCGAGAAGGGCATCGTGTCAACGGTCGTCGAGTACGCGGAGAACGGTCGCCCGGGGAAGGTCTGGTCCGAAACGGGCAACGTCGCGGCCTTCGAATACGATGGGGCGGGACGGCTCACCGCGATCATGGACCTGACAGGAGAAGGGTGTTCGCTCGAGTACGACGAGAACGGCAACGCGAACCTCCTGCGGCGCCGCGGGCCGGAGCTCGAAGGACACCCCTCCGAACAGGTGCTACGCAGAAGCCATGACGCTATGGACCGGCTCGAGTGGCAGCAAGAGAACGACGACGCCCCCGAGCGCTTCCGGTATAACGCCCTCGGGACGGTCATTAGCTACACCGGAAAGTCCGGGCTCGAGGTCCGCCACACGCTCGACTCGTTGGGCCGACGTGCGGGGCACGCATTCACCGTGGTGGATCCGGCGAACCGAACGCAGAGCCAGCAGATCGTGCGCCGCTACGAGTATGACGACAACTATCGACTTTGCGCCTACGTCGACGCCATGGGCAACCGCACCATCTACGGATACGATGCCCTGGGCCGGCGCATCGCCGTCGTCTATCCCGACGGAGGTGTCGCCCGCGTCGACCATGACGCGAAGGGGAACGTGGTCAGGGTGGTGGACCAGAACTGCACTGAGATCACCAACCGCTACGATGCTTCCAGCCGGCTCGCCGAGCGTCGCAGCCGCGACCCGAAGACAGAGATAACAACGGTCGCGCACTACCAGTACGATGGTTTGGGTAGGCTCGTCGCTGCGACTGTACCGGCTGGAGTCATCGCGAGAACCTACGACTCCCTGTCCCGCGTCATGGCCGAGCGCCAGGGCGACCGCCTCCTTCAGCGCATGCACGATTCCGCGGGAAACCTCGTCAGACTCGTGTATCCGGGCGGCGACGAAGTACACAAGACGTACGACCTGCGCAAGCGTCTCACCACTGTCAAGAACAAGACCGGCGAGGCCCTCGGCGCGTTTGTCTACCGCGCCAACGATCAGATAGCCCGAATGCGCCTGGGTAGTGCGATCGAGGTGGATTTCTCCTACAACCAGCAACAACGTCTCGGATCGTTGCGGTACAGCCGTGCAGACAACCGCAGCCTCGTCGACGGCTTCGGATACCAGTACGACGACACAGGTAGGATGATCCATGAGATTCAGTTCGCGGGTGGCCCGGCCTACGGTGAGCGTTACTACTACGATGACGCCGATCGGCCGACAAGAGCACAATACGGTGTGCAGAACGTCTTCGATCCAGACAGTTCGTTCGAGCAGGAGACTTCGTATCAGCATTTTCCGGAGGGGTCGTGGAGACACCGCATTGACGTTGATGCTCACGCTAAGGTTATCGATGATAGGTTCAGTCGCCTGAACCGACTCAACAACTACGAGACGTTTGGTGGCATGTCCTTCGTGTACGATGCGAATGGCAACTGCATACGAAGAGGCACGGCAAACCCTGGTTTTTGCCACTACACCTATGACCACGATAACAGGCTCATTAGGTCCGAGTGTTACGATGCCGAAGGTGCGCGGACACAAACCATAGAATATTTCTACGACGCGTTGAGCCGGCAGGTCCGCAAGGTCGTCACCGATAAGGATGGGATTGTAACTGATTACATCTATGTCTGGGCGGGAATGCTGCTCATCGAGGAGTACGAGAACGGCGTCCTGGCACGAACATACATCTACGGGGTCGGCTCCACGCCAGTGCACTTCACGTTGCACCTGGGTGGACGCACCGAGCTCGCCTACGTAGTCAACGGGCGAGGTCTGGCGTCAGGTCTGCTGCACAAGAACGATCCCTATAGATTTGCAGAAAAGTATCGCTATGAGATATCTGGCGCGTCGGGCATGGCCGAGATTGACGGAGTCAAGGTGTCTATTCCGCTAGCGAACCAGACGAACTTTGGGCGAGCAAACTCCATTCTTTCTGGCGGTTATCTGCGCGACTGGCAGAATAGGACAGATTCCCGTAGTGGCGGACACATTAATCGCGGGACGGGTGCCCTGCTGAATGCTGTTGGTGAGGAGTACCATTACGGTTCTGGAGGAAACGGGAGGAGTGATATTGGGAGACAGTTAAATGCTATCTTGGGCCTTGGCGCCTTTGGGCTGGATACAACTGGCTCTGGTTCGCAGAGTATCACCTATCCACAACATAACGATAACTTGACGACCAGTCCAGCCCACAACCTGTTTTTAGTCGGCGAGGGCGAGAGTGATGCTCCAGTGAACGACGAACCTCTCAGTGATCCACCATTGGTGACTGCAGAGGGTAATGCTGCCGGTGGCTCAAGCGTTTCGCTCACGCCCAACTCAAGCGAGTCGAGTGAGTGGAAGAATCCTTATATCGCTCCTTCGGGAGCCACCACGCCTTCTCCAGCCTCCTCTACGCCTGCTCCGGCAAATAGCGGTGGTATTTGGGACCACCCCGTCGTCAAATTCGTTATAGCAGGTGCGATAGCAGGTGCGAAGGCTGTAGAGGCGTATAGCAACCTGCCCGTCAGCATAGGCGGAACGGCCGGCGGTGGCGAGGGCACGGGCACTCCGCCATATATGGGTCCCGCGCTCCAGTTCAAACTCCCGCCTTGGAGGTATCCCAATCCTGACGCCGACTCTGGTAATGGTCCAATCGGGCCGCTAACGCCGCAGCAGGTGGAAGCGAAGAGCCTGCAAGTCAGTCATCCTGTAAATCCCAACGATGACTTCGGAGCGCCACACATTGACTCTGTTAATTTTAAGGTACCGCTTTATAATCGTGGGATAGACCCAAGATACGCACTCTACGATGGCCCTCAGGGGACCCGCGGTGGCGTCAGCAGCGGTGAAGACATCGGCTTTAACCTTCGTTTCATCGGCGGGGGCGTTACTGATCCTGTGCGGCCAGGGCTCGCCCCAGAAGCTCCAGAACCACCCACACCAGGGGGCGGCAGAGGAACATTCCGTCGCTAATGCTGGGCGGCCGCAGAGAGAATTCCGGTCAGCCCCACCCCTATAGACTCGACGCGCTTGGGGCAATGCTTTGGTCCAGGCGAAAGACGTCGCAAGGGTCGTCGTGGTCCTTGAGGACCACGTGAGCGCGTGCGAGAGCAGCTTGCCGCCCTGCCCGTGACCAATTGGACAGGCCCTCTCGTCGAGCGATGAAACAATGCTGACGGCCAACGCCAGTATCGCCGAGTCTCGGCCGAGGCCGTTGACCGCTGCGTTGAAGTGAGGAAGAGGAGGTGCCTTATGTGTAATCCGGTGCCGGTTCGCAACTGGTTGATAGCGATCTTGGCGGCAATCTTCCTGGCATTGGCCACGATCGTTGGCGCCGCCATTGCCAACGGGTCGTGGTTTTATACGTATTTGTCCCCTGGGGGGATGGCGCTTGCTGGGCTTTTTTCATTCCTCGCGACGCTGTTTTGTTACTACGCGATCGACGCGGTCGACGAGTTGTCTCGGTGTACCGGGAGCCGTTGCGAAGGGGAAAGCACGACCCTGCGCAGTGTCATCGCAGGCGTTCGCATCGTCCTCGGCATTCAAACGGCCGCGTGCGTCGCCGTCGCGGCCTACGCATGGATTCCAGGAGCGGCTCAGCCCGCCATGTGGGTCATCATAGGGACCCTCGCCCTTCAGACGGCTTTGATCATCGGCGCGATTTATTCTTACGATAAGCTCGCGACGTGTGCTCTGGCGGGAGGGTAGAAATCCAACGTCGTATCCGTCTTAGTCGGCCAGGCGCAGGCGGCCCGAAAGGCTCCTGGCGAATCCCTGAAGGACGCCGTGACGGCCCGGACCCCGCTCAGGCCTGGCGCTCGCCTCCGGGCGCGCGGCGCGTCTGATCGCGCGACGGGTAGATCACGCTCTCGGCGTGGCGATACATCCACTCGGCGGCGTCGGGTGCGATGGCGTGGATCTCGGTGCCCGCCGCCGCCGCGAGCTGGACGGCCATGACGTTGCGGCGCACCTCGGAGGTCAGCGTGTTCAGCCGGTGGTACGCCTCGGACACGGTGCGACCGAGCGTGGTGACGCCGTGGTTCTCCATGATCACCGAGTTCGTGCTCTGGATGAAGTCGGCGACCGGGCCGACGTCCTGCTCCACGTCGAGGTGGGACGGGACCACGTAAGGCGGCTTGGCCATCACGTAGGGGAACTCGAGCGAGAGCACGCGCAGCTCCTTGAGGGCGCCCGAGGCGAAGAGCGCGATGGTCTCGTCGTGATGCGCGTGGATGACCGCGTGGACGTCCGGGCGAAGCCGGAGGATTTCGCGGTTCAGATTGTGGCCCACGCTGGTCGGCACCGTGCCATGGAGCAGCGCCGGCGTGGGGATGTCGGTGATGACCACGTTGTCGAGCGTCATCTCCTCGAGCGACACCTCGGCGTGCTTGGTGTAGGCCACGCCGTGCTCGAATTCCGGATGGGGGGCGCGGATGGCCAGGTTGCCGAGCGAGTTGTGGACGTAGCCGCGGGCCACGAGCATCCGCGCGTAGCGGAGCAGCAGGTTGCCCACGTTCGGATCGAACGCCACCGCCGTCATGCGGTCCTCACGTCGCGCGGCTTCATCCACCCGAGCGCGAACCGACGACGCGGGGCGCGGAAGAATCGCGAGCATCGGCACCGGTCTCCAGCACGGCAGTCAGCAGGCCCAGGTACACGTATGGATACATGAGCCAGAGACCGTGGGTGAACTGGTACGCGAAGCAGAGGGCGGCCCCGCTGACCAGCAACGGGACGATCAGCGTCTGGGTCTCCTCATCGAGGCCCCGAGCGGTCACGCGGCGGGCTTTCCGGACGACGACGAACAGGACGCCGAAGAGCGCGGCGAGGCCGAGCACTCCGGAATCGTGGAGCAGGAACAGCACGACGTTACCGTTCCAGATCCGGTGCACCCATCCCGCGATGGGAAACACGATCGAGAGTCGGTTCACCGAACCCGCCCCATGCCCGAGCAGCACGTTCTGCGTGGTGACGAGGAGCCCCGGCCCTCCGGGGAGCGCGCGCTCGGATCCGGCGTAGTGCGCCGCCTCTTCGGCGACGGGGAGCTCGAGCCAGGAGGCGACCGTGATCCGGTTGATGACCATCCGATGGATGATGTTCGATGGATGCTCGAAGAGACGGGCCCGCACCGACATGGCGCCGACCGCCAGACCCTGGATCAGGACGGCGGCCGCGAGCAGCGCGGCCAGGATCGCGGCCATCGTCACCGCCCGTCTCGTCCGGGGCCAGCGTTTCCAGGCCCACAGCACGATGATCGCCAGCATCGACAGCCACGCCGCTCGCGTGATGCCGTTGACCAGACCGAACACGATCGCCACCAGCGCCAGCAGACGCCAGTGACGCGCGAAATCGAGCCGCCACGCCCAGAGGGCCACGCTGAACGGAATCAACAGGAAGCTGCTGAACAGGTTCCATTCGTTGAAGGTGGCGCGGGCCCCGTACAGGATCCGCTCGTATTCGGTGTCCTGGAACATGGGCTGCGCGACCGCGGTGCCCCAGAAGGGCTCCTGATAGACGTTCGCGAGCAGCACGGCGACCGTGCCCACCACCGACAGCGCGGCGGCGATGCCGATCCACGCGCCGGTCAGCCAGCGCCGGCCGTCGAGCTCGCGCGCGCACTCGGCGGCGAGCGCGAAGCACGCGAAGCCGAGCAGATAGATCGTCACGAACTTCGGTCCCTGCGTCCAGGTCCCGACGTTGACCGCGGTGCTCAGCACCTGGACCCCCAGGAAGGCGGCCACCGCGGTGTGGACGCTCGTCCAGCGCAGCCGACCCCTGGCGAGAAGGACGGCCAGCCCCGCCAGGGCGGCCACGCCCAGAATGCGATCGCCGGTGATCGTCAGGCCGAAGAGCCGACCGAGCGGAGCGGGCCAGGCGCTGCCGAGGATGAGGAGGACCGCCACGAGCCGCCACGACCACGACGAGACGACGAAGGGCCGGGCGTGGTCGACGGGCCAAGATCCGGCGCGGAGCATCGTGAAGACTCGAGCGGCCCCTGGCGGCGAGGCGATAGCCACACGGGCACTCTATGGGTAGGTCATCCGCCTGTCAATCCGATTTTGCGTCCGGAGGGCGCTCAGGATACGACCGGCGGGGCCAGCCCCGTCTTGGCGTACTTGATGTCGCGGTAGTCGCCCGAGCGCACGGGTGGGTGGCGGGCCGGCCCCTGCGAGGGCAGGCACTCGATCAGCACGTCGTAATTCGGGTGATTGAAAAACGCGATGGACAACCGGGCGCCCTCGCCGGGCGGCGGGTTCACCACCCGGTGCAGGTTCGACAACCAGCGGTCGTTCGTCCAGCGCATGAGCAGGTCGCCGATGTTCACCACGAACGTGGTGGGCGGGGTGTGGACGTCGATCCACCGGCCCGTCCGCGCGCGGACCTGCAATCCGCCCGGGACATCCTCGCCGCTGAGGATCGTGAACCCCCCGTAGTCCGTGTGGGCGCTGGCCCGCAGCTGCCCGGGACGCGGCGCGATCGGCTGCGCCGGATAGTAGTTCAGCCGCATGGTGCCGATCGACCGGTCGACCTTGTCGTCGAAGAAGCGCTCGTCGACGTCGAGGGCGAGCGCGGCCAGGCGCATCAGAAAGGTGACGAGCCCGCTCATGGTCCGGTAGTAGTCGCTGATCGCCGACTCGAAGCCGGCGGGCGCCGCCGGCCACACGTTCGGCTCGAAGTGTCGGCGGCCGATCGCGCTCGTGTAATACGGGTCATTGCCGGCGTCGAGGGGACCGACGTGAAAGTATTCCTTGAGGTCGGGCGGCGCCGCCGCATCGTTGGCGGCGGCGAGCGTCTCGCGTCCGGCCGCGTGGTAGCCGCGGTTCATCCCCTCGACGGGGTGCCGCGCGGCGATCTTGTCGGTCGGGGGCAGCTCGAAGAACCGGTGCCCCAGCCGGTGCACGTCCGCGACCAGGCGCTCCGGCACGCCGTGGCCGACGATCGCGAAGAAGCCGATCTCACGGCACGCGTCGTCGATGGCCGTGGCCACGCGCCGGCGCTCGCCGGGATCGCCGACACGCGCCCCCGAGAGATCGATGACGGGGACCTCGATCATCGGGTGACCGTCACCCCTGCCACCAGCCATCGATCTCGCGATCGAGAGCGGCGCGATCCGGATAGCGGCGCTCGACGCTCGCGATGAACGCGTCCGCCTCGTCCGCCGTCGGCACCAGGTTGGGCAGGTCCAGGGCGAAGTCATAGACCGACAGGCCGCCGATCGGGAGGATCACGTCGAGGGAGACGATCTCGACGTGCCGTGGGCGCAGGATCGTCTCGTACACCCGCCGATACACGACCGGGGCGTACTCGTCGTCACCGAGCCGGCCGGTGACCCTCGCGAGCTCACGCCAGACGTCGCGCAGCACCCGGGGCGGCGCGTCTTCGCGCTCACGCGGGTGGCGCGGGTCGGCGGCCCGTCGCGCGCGCTCGGCCTCGACGAACCGGCGCACGTCGCGCGACGGAACCGCGATCACGAACCGGCACGACGCCGACGTCAACAGCGCCTCGGCCCGGTCCTCGGCCGGACGGGCCACCTCGATGAAACGGCCGCCCACGAACGGCGTCTCGCCGATCAGCACGTGGTCGGGCCCGGCGTGTCGCGCGTCCCACGCCGCGAGCGCCTCGCGCACCCAGAGCCCGGCCGCCTTGCGGATCACCGGATGGGTGACGCCGTCGTTCAGCGGATACCGTTGTCCCGCCGGGCTCGCCTCGAACACCGGGCGCGCGACGTCCCACTGGAGGAGATGAACGGCGCGGCCCGCCCCGGCCGCGAGATGGGCGAGCTGGTGGACGAGCAAGCTCTTGCCCGTTCCCGGGAGCCCCGCGAAGAAGACCAGGCGGCGGGAGGCGAGGCCCCGCAGTTGAGCCTCGACCGCGGGGGCCTTTCCGAGGATCGCGCGCGCCGCTAGGTCCACACGCTCTTGCCGGCGAAGCGACGCTGCCAGCTCGGGATCACGTCCTTGTTGTAGACGTTGTCCGGCACCTCCCCGCGCAGCGCGGCCAGCACGGATTCGGTCGCCCACCGGATGCCCGGGCCGAGTCCGCTGCCCACGTTCGAAGACACCATGTGCGGCGAGAGCAGCACCTTGTCGCCGAGGTTGCGGAGCTGGCTGTCCAGCGCCAGCGGCTCCTCCTCAAACACGTCGAGCGCGGCGCCACCGATCTGGCCCTTCAAGAGCGCCTCGACGAGGGCGGGCTCCTGCACGCACGGTCCGCGCGAGGTGTTGATGAGGACCGCCGTCGGCTTCATGAGGGCCAGCTCCTTGGTGGAGATCAGGTGCCGGGTCTCGCGCGTGAGCACCACGTGCAGGCTCACCACGTCGGACTCGCGCAGCAGCGTCGGCAGATCCACCCGAGTCACCCCGTGCTCGGCGAACTTGGCCTCGGGCACGTAGGGATCGGCGGCGAGGATGCGCATCTTCCACGGCCGGAGCAGCGTGGCGATGCGGCTGCCGATGCGGCCGAGGCCGATGAGCCCGAGCGTGATCCCCGCGTAGCCGTCGGCGCGCGCGCCGAGATACGTGCCCTGGAGCGTGGCATCGCGCCAGCCGCCGCTGTCCTTGAGCAGCCGGTCGCGCTCGCGGAGCTTCTTGAGCATCGCCAGCATGGCGGCGATCGTGCCCTCGGCGACGCCGCCCCAGTTGGACTCGGTGGGACTGTGGGCGACGAGGATGCCCAGGTCGGTCGCCGCCTCCACGTCGACGTCGTCGGTGCCGATCGTGTACTTGGCCACGATGCGGAGCCGATCCGAGCTTTCCATGATGGCCCGGCTGATCGGCGCGTTGCGGATCGACGTCCCCATGAGCGCGTCGCACCCGCGGGCCATGCCGACCATCTCGGCCTCGCTGTTGCCCTGCGGCGTGTCCCACGACGCCTTGCCCAGAATCAGCTCGCAACCCTTGTCCTGGAGGTGCTGATGCGCTTTGCCGTCGTCGGCGACGGGAGCGAACACGAAGACCTTGGCCTGGCTCATGGCGATTCCCCTCTCACGTCGGTCACTGGCGGAAGAGTAAACGGCGGGCGCCGGCGCGGCAAGGCGCGGCCCGCGCTGGAACCCGACGATCAGGGCGCGGCGGGCGCGGGGGCGCGATCGGGCTGCACGGAGCCGCAGCTCCGGCACGTGCGCAGCTCCACGCTGGCGTCGAACGCTTCGATCGCGGTCTTGAGCTGCTTCTCGATGTCGGCCACGTGCATGACGATCTCGTGGAGCTTGGCGTCGCACCGCTCGCAGAACCACTGGAGCGCCTCGGTCTGCGCGGCCGTCCGCTTGATCTCGATCACGAGCCCCCAGGTGTCGGCGGGACGATGCGGCGAGTGCGGGATCAGGGCCGGCACCAGGAACATCTCGCCCTCGTGGATCGTGCGGTGACGGCGCCGGCCGTCCTCCAGGTACTCGAGGTCCATGTCGCCCTCGAGCATGTAGAAGATCTCGTCGGAGGGATCGACGTGGAAGTCGCGCCGCGCGTTCGGCCCGCGAATCACCATGGCGGTGAACTGCGAGTCGTCCCAGATCACCTTGTTGCCGACGGGCGGCTCGAAGGCCGCCCGGTTCTCCTCGATCCAGCGCCACAGCCCGAACGCCAGCAGTGGTTTCATCGCCCGGAGTGTACCATCCAGCCATGGGCTCGCCGCTCTCCCCGTCGTTCCAAGCGCTGGCCAACCGGGTGGTCGCGGAGTATCGCGCCGCGCTCGGGGACGACTTGATCGCGCTCGCGCTGTTTGGCTCGGTCGCGCGCGGGGAAGCCCGTCCCATCAGCGACCTCGATCTGTACGTGGTGACGCGCCTGGCGATTCTCGGGGATCCTCGCCTGCGCACGATCTGGAAGCGCATCGACGCGAGCCCGGAGTACCAGGCGCTCGTCGCCTCCGGATACCGGCCGACACCGTCGCCGGTCCTGCACACCGTCGAGGATCTGCGCCGCCACTCCTGGATCCTGCTCGACATCACCCATCACGGGATCGTGCTGTACGATCCCGCGTCGGTACTCGAGCGGGAATTGAACGCGGTGCGCCGACGAATGGCCGAGCTGGGGTCGCGCCGGATCGAGCTGGCGGACGGCAGCTGGTACTGGGACCTCAAGCCCGACTGGCGCCCCGGTGAGGTCGTGGACCTTTGACCAACGGCGAGCGCGCCGACCGTCTCTTCCGCGAGGCGCGCCAGATCGCCGGGGAGATGCGGCGCGCTCTTGCCGACGAAGCCTGGAACCTCGCGACCCGACGGGCTCAGGAAGCGTTGGAGCTGGCCATCAAAGCGCTGCTGAGCGAGATGACTGTCGACTACCCGAAGGTCCACGATCCGGCGCCGGTGTTCGTCCATGCGATCCGAGCACGCGGGATCGAGGCCGACGCGGCGGCGCTGGATTCTCTGTCCACGCTCTCCCAGGAGCTCGCGAGCATCCGAGGTCCCGCCTTCTACCAGGAAACGATCGTCACCGAGGCCCAGGCACGCGATTGGGTCCAGCGCGTCGAGCGTGCACTGGAGTTCACAGAGGAACTTCTGAGGCGGTTGCGGAGAACGACATAGATGATGGACCGGGCGGCGCTGGAGCGGGCGATCGACGCGTTCTGGGACGATTGGCAGCGCGGGGTGCACTTTCCGCAGGGCTGGCGGGAACGACTCGACCTCGACGACGCGTACCGTATTCAGCTCGGGCTCGTCGCGCGCCGGTGCACGGGTGGCGTCAGACAGGTCGGCTGGAAGGTCGGACTCACGGCGAAGGCAATCCAGGAGCAGTTCAACGTCCACGAGCCCGTGTTTGGGTGTCTCCTGAGCGAGGGCCGGATCGAGACCGGTCACGTGTTCCGTCACGCCGATCTGATCACGCCGGGATTCGAGAACGAGGTGTGCGTCATACTCGCTCGTCCGCTCGAAGGACCGGGGCTCTCGATCGCGGACGTCGCGCGCGCGGTCGCCCACTGTCACCCCGCGCTCGAGATCGTCGAGAAGCGCGGGGATCTCACCGGCCAACTCGCCCTGGCCCTCGCCGACAACGCCGAGCAGAAAGCCTTCGTGGTCGGCCGGCCGGTTCCCCTCACGCCCGACCTCGACCTCTCGTCGATCGGCGTGCGCGTCGCCATCAACGGCGCCGAGATCGCGACCGGACGGGGCGACGCGGTGCTGGGCCACCCGCTCAACTCCATCGCCTGGCTCGCCGCCAAGCTTTCCACGTACAGCCGTCGACTCGAAGCCGGCGATCACATCATCACCGGCTCCTTCACTCGCCAGTTCCTGATCGCGCCCGGCGACCGCATCCGCAGCGAGTTCGACCGCCTCGGCCCCGTCGAAGCTGCCTTCGCGTGAAGCGAGATCGCCCCCTCTTCTCTCCTATGCTCCCCGACCCTGCGCCCACTGTTGTTAGCAAGTGATCTGTCCGCTCGGGTTTTGACACGTCATCTGTCCGCGCCCCACGGTTTGACACGGCGTCTGTCCGCCCAGGGTCATGGCTGGAGAGCCTCAGCT
>Ga0193725_1000084_pt1 | contig 32159 bp, 26 predicted proteins | sample H2a2metaG_FD_143058 | JGI IMG/M metagenome (GOLD analysis project Ga0193725, IMG submission 143058) | Soil microbial communities from a riparian zone of the East river system, Colorado, United States - H2a2 | ecosystem: Environmental > Terrestrial > Soil > Riparian zone | place: USA: East River... | reverse complement strand
CCCTTCGACCTCCACATCTTCTTCGCCCACGGCATCCTCAGCCTCGCCTACTACGTCGCCGAGGAGTACGAGGAAGGCGCCCGGTGGGGGCGCAAGGCGCGGGAGGAGCACCCGCGATGGACGGCGAGCCTGCGCTTCCTCGCCGCCAACCTGGCCGCGGCCGGCCAGGTTGACGAGGCTCGCGAAGTGGGTCACGCCCTCCTGGCCGTGGAGCCCGGATTCACGGTCGACCGGTTCATCGAAGGCTACCCGCTCCGAGATCCGGTCCGTACCCGCTTCGCGGACCACCTCCGCCAGGCGGGCTTGCCGGGCTGAGCGACCGGGCGAATTCGTCGGGGTCCAGAAACTTCCCCTCCGCGCACTTCGATCGCAGGCTGGGGAGCCGCTTGGCCGCCGCGCACAGGTGGACCTTGAGCTGGTCCGCGGTCAGCCCGGGGTTTCTCGACTTGAGCAGCGCCGCCATCCCGCTGACGAGAGCCGCCGACGCCGACGTCCCCCGGAAGAACCGATAGGGCCTGAAGAAGGGATCGTCTTTGGGGTTGCGTACGGGGGCTATCGTCAACGACGCTCGGGTGGTGTCGACCTCCACGCCGGGCGCGGCCAGGTCGACGCTCTCGACGCCGTAGTTCGAGAATGTCGCCTTCTCGTTGTATCGATCGGTCGCCATGACCGTGATGATCCGGTCCGGATACAGCTCTCGGTAGTGCGCGGGAATGGCCGGCATGTCGTCGTTGTTGGTCCCGGAGTTTCCGGCGGCGATGACCACGAGGGCTCCGTCCCGACAGGCCTCTGTGATGGCCTTTTGCAGCCCGGGAGACCCCATGCCGAGATCCCAGCTCAGATTGATGATGTCCACCTTCTTCGTCTTGTCCTTCTCGTCTCGAGCGCGGGCCGCGAACTCGATAGCGGCCGCGCCGTTGGTGGGGCCGGGAAGGTTGTCCGGATCGAAGAACTTCACGGTCAGCAGGCGAATGCCAGGCTCTCCATGGGCGGCGGAGAGGATCGTGCCCGCGAGCCGCGTGCCGTGCCCGTCCTGGTCGGTGACGTCGGCCGTGCGCGTGTTACCGATGCACCGGGCGCCGTGCACGTAGTCCTCTTTCTCGAAGGTGCTGCTCCACAGGCGGCCCTTGAACTTGGGATGATTCACCATGATGCCGGAGTCGACGACGGCCACCACGACCGTCGTTGACACCGCGACCCCGGGGGGCAGGTCCGGGATGCCAGGATCCGGCTCCTGCTTCTGCGGCCGCCTCGTCCGGTCGTGCCGTACGCGCACGCCGTTCACGGCGGTCAACTGGGTCATGGCCTCGGACACGGTGCTCGCGCTGCCCTCGAGCCGAACCTCGAGGAGGTTGGGCCCGGTCATGTTGATCTCCGGCCGGTGCAGCTTGGCGTCGCTCGCGGCGAGCTCTCGCTTCACGTCGGCGAGCGACGCCCCCCGTCCGACCTCGACTTCGAACCGGCGAACGACGAGATCGTCGGACTTGGTCATCGCCATCACTTGCTGACTTCCAGAACCGGCGACAGTTGCTCGCCTTCCTTCTTCGCCTCGGCCAGCAGCTCGTTGAACTTGTCGCCGCGCTTGAGGAGCTCGAAGCACTTCTTGGCGGCGGCTTCTCCCGCCTCGTTGTCGAGCGGATAGTGCAGGCCGGCGATGACTCGATTCTCGGCCATGCGGCGGGCCAGCCGCTCCAGCATGCGGGGCTGATTCGGCGGCCGGTTGGCGTCCTTCAAACAGGCCGCGATCAGGTGACCCTGCGTGGCGTGTCCGGAGGGGAACGACGGATGCACCGGGGGCCCCATCACCGGAACGATCACCGGGCAGACCTGGGACGGCCGGGCTTCGTGGTACTCCTCCTTGAGGCACATCACCACCACCTCGCCGACCCGGCGCGCCACCCGGATGAGCAGGCAGGTCGCCGGATCGTGGCCGGCGTCGATCATCAGCATGGCGTGCCAGTACTTGAGGAAGCCGTCGGCGTCGTCCTGGTCGACGATCTCGAGCATCCTCTCCTCGCGCTCGTCGGAGACCTCGATCACGCGCCGCAGCTGCTCGCCCTTCGTGGACTGCAGGTGCTGCCACAACCCTTCCTTGACTTCGGCGTCCTTGGCGTCGCTGACCTTCGGGCCCGCTTGATAGATGGCCTCCTTCAGGTCATGTACCCAGTTGATGTTCCGGGTCAGGAACTCGTTCAGGTAGATCGAGGAGCGCAGCTCGGCGTCCCAGTACTTGCGAAACTTGATATTGTTCACCGCGTTCTGAGCCGCCTCATAGGCGTCCATGCAGTCCGTCGGCGCCTCGGCGGGAAACGCATCGGGATCGAGCAGCTTGGCGAACTCGTGGGAGTTGTACCGGACGTTCCCGACGAACCCGCTGCCGCCGCCCGCCCCCGCGTTGGCGTTGGCGTTGGCATTGGCGTTGGCATTCGCATTGGCGTTGGCATTCGCATTGGCGTTGAGACGACCCATGGCCCCTCCCTGTTGTCGTTCGGAATCGTCGATGTACGTCTGGTCTCCTGGCGAAGCGGTCCTGCCCGCTGCGCCGAGAGCCTGTCGCCCTGTCCGGCGACGGTACGCTACGCGCCCACCTACTGATCGTCAACAGCGAGCGGAACCTGAGGCCATGCGGTCGTGTTTGCGAGCAAAAATTGTAATTCGACTCCACGCTCTGGTGAAATTCCGCCGACGGCGCTGGCGGTCAAGTCTGTCGCATGCTTCCACGCCGATGTGCCCTTCGTCGGACGTGGAGTATGAGGGTGCCGCCGCGGCTCCGCGTGTCCGGGAGATCACTGCTGCGACGACGAACGCCACCACGATCGTCGGCCACGAGATCGCGGCCGACATGACATCGCTGTCCATCACCCTGGGCAAGGGGTTTCGCGGGCACACCGTCGTCATCGCCGTGGACGGCCGCGAGATGTATCGGCGCGCCGGTCTCAGCACGGATCCGACGGTGGCGCGGGCCGACGTGGTGGAGATCGCCGTGGCGTCACGCCTGATCCAGGTCGTGGTATCGGCGACGCCGGGCGACTATGTCGGCTCGCTCGAACTCGATGCCTCCGCGCATTCACGCCTGGCCATCAGTCTGGTCGGCGAGGGGACGGTGAGCTTGGAGACCTCCGTCTAGCGACCAGTCCGTCTGCCGGGCCCGGACCTCGAAGCCGATGCTGGCGGCGACAAACGCTCGGGCGCGGGTCTGCCGAAGGCCGAACCGCCGCGAAACGTGGCGGATGGCGTCCCCGGCTGGCTGGCCACGGCGGATCGAACGAAGAACGTCGGCGATCATCCGCCGGATGCGCTCGGGGGTATCGGACCGGACCGTGAGCGAGACCTCTGTCTCCGCCATCTGCTGAGCGAGGCCTCGCCGCCACACGTAGTGATCGATGTCCGGGCCGAGGGTGCGATGCCTCGACGGCGTCTTCTCCTCGGCTTCCCGCGCCTGCCGGTACGCTCGATACGACAGCGGGTACACCTGTTCGGTGCCTGGATCGACCCAACACGCCTCGACGTCGCCGGACGGTCGCTTCAGACGCGTGGTCCTCGAGGTCGTGAGCATGGCGTGCCCTCCACAGATCTTGTGATGGCTCAGGACTGCCACCTTACGGCGCCCAATGTGGGCAACTACCATGCCGTGGCTGAATCTACATTCTTACGCGTCCTTCCATGACGCACCCGGAATCCGCGACCTGGTCTCTGACCGGTGAATGACCAGGCGACTGATCAACGCGGCTTTCCCAACGCCCTCTTGACGGTCTTCCATCGGCACGATAGAAGGACTAGGAGTTCACCGGGAGGCGCGCCATGAAGAGGCTCGTGCTGGAATCGACGGCTCCGTTCCAGGGTCTACCCGAGCTGGTCGCATACGACGAGGGACTGTTCGCGAAGGAAGGGCTCCTCGTCGAATTTGTCGACCGCGACGCCGGCGCCGAGAAGAAGAAGACCGCGGTCGACGTCACCAGCCCGCGGGGCCTGAACCCGTTCACGAGTCACGGCCGTCTCTTCGAGCAGGGCCAGGCGGACATGTACAACGCGTGCGAGTGGGGCAACTACTGCCGCGTGCAGGAGACCGGGATCAAGAGCCGCCAGCTCGGCCGCCGGGCGATCATCGCCTACGGCGCGATCGTGGTCCCGCCGGACTCGCCGGTCTACACGCCGCAGCAGCTCGCGAACCGCACGGTCGGGGTGCCGTTCTACTTCGGCACCCACTACCTGGCCCTCCACCTGCTCGAGGGATTCGTGCCGCGGGAGGCGATCAAGGTGTGCCACGCGCCCAACGGCTCGCGTCCCCGCCTGGCGTCGCTGCTGAGAGGCGAGGTCGAGGCCACCACCCTGACCGAGCCCTACATCACGCTGGCCGAGAAGAAGGGCTGCCGGACGATCTGCGCCGCGTTCTTCCACGGGACCGAGGTCGGCTCCGAGCGGGTCGACGCCGAGACGTACGCCGCGTTCAGCCGCGCCGTGCGCGAGGCGGTGCGGCGCATCAACGCCGACAAGCGCGCCTACCTGCACTACTTCATCGACTACCACGCCCCGGACGATCCCGAGATCGCGGCGCTCACCGTCGACGATCTGCGGGAGGGTCGTCTGCTGGTGTGCGACCCCGCGCCGATTCCCCTCGATGAGATGCAGCGCACGTTCGACTGGCTGAAGAGCTGGGGCATGCTCGATCGCACGGCATCGCCCATCGATCTCGTCGACCTCGACGTCCAGAGAGAAGCGCACGCGGCTCTCTGAACCCCATCGCCCTGACGCCGCTCCTTCCGCGCGCTATAAGGGACGGGAAGGTCTCTGGACCACCATGCTGGCCAGCGTCATCGGCTCGATGCCGCCCCTGGCTGCTGGACCGGCTTCCGCAAGTAGTGCCTCGACGCGGAGGGCTCCGCTCCGGCGGGCCCTCCGCTTTTCGAGTCGACGGGCGGCGTGTCGGCGTCGCCGGTCAGGGAAGCCGCTCGATCAGATCGCCCAGGCTCGACTGGTGCGGCGCGGGCGCGTGTCGCCGGACCATTTCGAGCCACGATTTCACGTTGGCCGAAGTCTCGCTCGCGCCGGGCACCCGGCGGACCTGGTTCGCCACGGGCGCCGTCCCGCCCTGCAGCCACTGCGCGATATTCATCGCCGACATCAGCGCCGCTTCCTGACTGTCGAACCAGTTCGTCCAGCCGCCCGCGAAGAAGAGCCCGTTCTGCCCCTGGTACTGGACCAGGGAATCGCGGCCCTGCACGAACGACGTCGTGGGCAGCAGCACGTCGTGCGTGTGCGAGAAGAACTGCGCAGCGCAGCTCTTCGGGTCCAGGTTCGGCGCCCCCCACGACTTGAAGACGGGGATTAGCTGGGTGCCGCTGTAGGGCGGGCGGAGCGGCCCGAACCACGCGTTGAACGCCACGCTCTGCTTCGGCGTGTCGACCAGCGTGCTGACCGCTTCCCAGTAATCCTGCTGGCCGGGCATCCAGCACTGGCCGTTCTGCTGCATGACGACGGTGAGATCGAGGTACTGGCTTCCCAGGCCCTTGAGGAGCGTGATGAGATCCGCGCTCGCGGTACCCCCGCTGGCCAGCAGGGTGGCCGACGCGCCGGGATCGCAGGCCATCACCACGTGCTGCGCGTTGATGGTCTCCCCGTTCACGGTGACCGCCACGCCGCCGGGGCCGGGGGCGACCGAGGTCACCGCCGAGCTGGTCTGCGCGCTGACGCCCGACGCGGTCAGCGCCGCCTCGAGGATGCCGAGCAGGCCGATCAGGCTCTGGCTGGTCTGGAACAACGGGAGACCGCCGATCGATTGCGCGGCGACGGCGGCGGCGGAGGCGCCGACGACGGTACGCACGAAGTAGGTGACCGCGTAGAGGGCCGAGGCCTGGCCGATGCTCGCGTACGGCAGCGAGACGAACTGATAGAGGAAGTTCTTGATCACGTTCTGCTTGAAGTCGCTCGACAGCGGCACTCCGGCCAGCCAGTCGTCCACGGTCAGCGCCCAGTCCGCCGGGGTCTTGCTGTTCAGCAGCATGGCGGCGATCAAGAACGTGCCGAACTCGGTGATCCGCAGCCAATCCTCTAGGCTGTAGCGGGAGAACCCGCTGACCGTGGACGGGATCCAGAACAGCCGGCTGTTCGTGGAGCTCTCCCAGATCGTGATGCCGGCGGGATACATCGGGGTCTCGCCGCTCAGGCCGAGCGTCTGGACGAGGTTCACGTAGTTGGGCTGGGCCTTGGGATAGAAGAACTGGGCGCCCGCGTCGATGGCGTAGGGCTGCCCGCCATACGAGACGTACACCGACGAGACGTTGCCGCCGATCTTCGGCGCCGCCTCGAACAGGCGGATGTCGAACTTGCCCGGGAACTGCCGGTTGATCCGGTACGCGGTGAAGATGCCGGCGGCCCCCGCGCCGACGATGACGATGGTGGGAACGTTCCCTGAGCCGGTGGTCGCCATTGGTGCGTTCCTCCTGGAGTGGAATGCGTCGGCATCATAGTTAACCTCTTCGCCCCCGCGCAACCCGCTGGGGAGGCCCACGTGCCCGCCGCCCGAGCCTCGCTTGACAATTCCCCCGTGCGCCGGATGATCGTGCGCACCATGCAGGTTGTCGGGCGCGCCCGGGAGGGTCCATGGGGTTCGTGATCGGCATCGACACCGGAGGCACGTTCACCGACTGCGTGGTGATCGACGCGGCCGGGCGCATCGTCACCGCCAAGGCGTCGTCCACGCCGGGCGACTTCTCGGAGGGTGTGATGGAGTCGCTGCGGCTGGCCGGCGAGACGCTCGGGGTGAGCACCGAGGCCCTGCTGCGCGACACCGATCGCCTGGCCCTGGGTACCACGGTGGGGACCAACGCGATGCTCCAGCGCCGGGGCGCCCGCGTGGGCTTGATCACCACCCGCGGGCACCGCGACGTGATCCACATCATGCGCGGCGCCCGCGGCGTGCCCGGCCTGAACAACGTGCAGGTGCTCCACTTCCCCGAGAGCGGCAAGCCCGATCCGATCGTGCCCAAGCCATTCATCGCCGAGGTGAGCGAGCGCGTCGACTGCAAAGGCCAGGTGGTCGTCGAGCTGAACGAAGAGGAAGCCGAGGCGGCCATCCGCACGCTCGTGGCCAAGGGCGTGGAGGCCATCGCCATCTGCTTCCTGTGGTCGTTCAAGCACGCCGATCACGAGCGGCGCGTGAAGGCCATGGTCGAGCGGCTCGCCCCCGACGTGTTCGTGTGCTGCTCGGCCGACCTGATCCCGCGCTGGGGCGAGTACGAGCGCACGGTGGCCACCGTGCTCAACGCGTACCTCGGTCCCGTGATGTCGCGCTATCTCGGGCGGCTGGAGACGCGGACGCAGGCGAGCGGGCTTCGCTATCCGCTCCAGGTCATGCAGTGCGGGGGCGGCGTGATTCCCGCGGCCGAGGCGGCGCGGCGCGCGTTTCTCACGCTCGACTCCGGTCCGGTGGCCGGCGTGCTCGCTTCGCAGTATCTCGGCGGCATCGTCGGTCACAAGCACGTGATCGCCACCGACATGGGCGGCACGTCGTTCGACGTCGGGCTGGTGTGGGACGGCGAGCCGGTGGCGAGCTACCAGAGCGTGGTCCACCAGTACGAGTACTTCGTCCCCCGCATCGACATCCGCTCGATCGGCAGCGGGGGCGGGTCGATCGTGTGGATCGACGAGGTCAGCGGCACCATGCGCGTAGGCCCAATCTCCGCCGGCGCCCAACCCGGCCCCGCGTGCTACGGGCGCGGAGGCGTCCAGCCCACGATCACCGACGCCGACCTCGTGCTCGGCTACGTCGATCCCGATGCCTTCCTCGGCGGCCGGCTCCGCCTCGATCCCGAGCGCGCACGGGAGAGCTTCGCGGCCATCGCCACCCGGCTCGGACTCGGGCTCGTCGAGACCGCCGCCGGGGCCGCGCGCGTGGTCGAGCACCAGATGGCCGATCTCATCCGCAAGGCCACCGTGCAGAAGGGCTACGATCCTCGCGACTGCGTGGTGTTCGCCTACGGCGGCGCGGGTCCCGTGCACGCGGGCGTGTACGCGCGCGAGCTGGGCGCCCAGGGCGTGGTGGTGCCGCTCGGCGGCGTGTGCTCGCTGTGGTCGGCGCTGGGCGCCGCGTCCGCCGATCTGCTGCACATCTACGAGGCCGTCGACATCCAGCCGAGCCCGTTCGACCCGTCGCGCGTGATGGAACGGTTCCGCGAGCTGGAAGAACGCGGGCTCACCCAGCTCCGCGCCGACGGGATCGATCCGGGGCAGGTGCGACTGGCGCGCTCGGCCGACGTCCGCTACAAGGGCCAGATCAACGAGGTGGAAGTCCCCGTGGCCGCCGGCCCGCTGGACGAGGCGGCGCTGCGACAGCTGGTGGGCGATTTTCACCGGCGCTACGAGACCGTGTACGGTCACGGCGCCGGCTTCCCGGAAGCGCGCGTCGAGGTTGTCACCTATCGGGTGCGGGCGTCCGCGATCAGTCCCAAGCCGCTCATCGTGGCCACGCCCGAGGGCGGGCGCCAGCCCGCGGCCGACGCGCACGGGCCGGCGCGGCCGGTCTACTGGAGCGAGCTGGGGGACTTCGCCACCACCCCGGTCTTCCTGGGCGATCGTCTGAGACCCGGCCACGTGATCGTGGGCCCGGCCATCATCCAGGTCCCGGACACCACGATCGTGGTCCACCCGTTCCAGACCGCCCGCGTGGACCCCTACGGCAACGTGCTGATCGATTTAGGAGGCAAGTGATGGCGGATCGGCCGCATCCTACTTCGATCGCCGGCGGACCCTACGACGGCACGACGTTCTCGTACATCCCCGGCGACACGCTGGCCATCGATCCGAGCCTGACCCTGCACCGCGAGTGGACGGACAAGATCGATCCCATCACCTACGAGGTCATCCGCCACAACCTCTGGAACATCAACGAAGAGCTGGGGATGACGATCCAGCGCATCTCCGGCTCGCCGGTGGCCATGTACGCGTTCGACCTCAACTCGTCGATCTTCACGGAGGACGGCGAGTTCATCTACTACGGGCCCTACCAGCTCTACATGTCCGGTGTGTCGGACGTGCAGGTCAAGTGGACGCTGGAGCACCGCTCGAAGAACCCGGGGATCTTCGAGGACGACATGTTCCTCTCCAACGATCCCTGGGTCGGCGCCGCCCATCAGATGGACGTGACCCTGCTCACGCCGGTCTTCCACGAGGGCAAGCTGTTCTGCTGGATCACCAACGTGTTGCACCAGTACGACGTGGGCGGCATCACGCCCGGCAGCTTCTGTCCCAACGCCCGCGACGCGTTCGACGAGGGCATCCTGATCCCGCCTATCAAGATCGTCGAGCGCGGCGAATTGAGAAAGGACATCGAGGGCGTCTACCTGCGGGCCTCGCGCAAGCCGTACCTGGTCGCCCTCGACCTGCGCGCGCAGATCGCCGGCAACAACACGGCGAAGAGCCGCATCCTCACCCTGATCCGGCGGTACGGCGCCGACGTGGTCAAGGGCGTGATGCGCAAGATCATCGACAACGCCGAGCAGGCGTTCCTGGCCAAGCTCGCCCGCGTTCCCGACGGCGTGTGGCGCGAGCGCAGCTACGTCGAGGTCGCCTACGTCGGCGACCGCAAGACGTACCAGGTCATGCTCACCATGCGCAAGGAGGGCGACAAGCTCTTCTTCGACAACGCGGGCACCGCGCCCCAGGTCGGTGCCATCAACACGACCTACTCGGGGTGGCGCGGCTCGCTGATGACCGCCATCAACGAGCTCCTCTGCTGGGACCAGCTCTACGCGATCGGCGGCGCGCTGCGCCACATCGAGTTCCAGCCCGCGCTCGGCGCGTTCACCTCGGCCACGCACCCGGCGTCGGTCTCCACCGCGCCCGTGCAGGCCATGGAGATCTCGCTCTATCCCGCGTACAACACAATCAGCAAGATGCTCTCGTGCGATCCCGAGCTGAAGCGCGACGTGATGACGATCGGCGGCACCAGCCAGTTCCCGCTCACGGTCTTCCGGGGCACCGATCAGTGGGGCGAGCAGTTCGGCTATCTCCTGCTCGACCCCATGGTGGGGGCCATCGGCGCCTTCAGCTTCCGCGACGGCATCGCCACCGGCGGCCAGGTGCGCAGCCCGATCTGCCGCATCGGCAACGTCGAGCACAACGAGCAGAGCTTCCCTCTCTTGATGCTGTATCGGAAGGAGAACACCGACTCCGGCGGCGCTGGTAAATTTCGCGGCGGCAACTCGGCCGCGGTCGGCTTCATCCCGCACGGCACCACCCACATCACACAGGACACCGAGTCGTCGGGCGCCGCGATCCCCACCGCCCCCGGTCTTGCCGGCGGCTACCCCGCCGCCACGAACTACTACCGGTTCACCCGCAACAGCGACGTGCTCGCGCGGTTCGCGCGGCGTCGCATGCCCGCGGACATCGGCGAGGTCCAGGGCCAGGACGAGCTGCTCCAGCTCCGCCAGATCGACATCCACCAGGGGCCCAGCGACGTCTACGAAGTCGCGTTCGCCGCGGGTGCGGGCTACGGCGATCCGCTCGAGCGCGATCCCGAAGCCGTGCGCCGCGACGTGTACCTGGAGGACATCTCGCCGGGCGCGGCGCTCGACATCTTCCGGGTCGCGCTGACCGGCGAGGGCGAAGAGTTACGCGTGGACGCGGTGGCGACCGCCGAGCTGCGCCGCCAGGCACTGACCGAACGGCTGGGCCGCGAGCCGCACCCATACGACGGCCCGCGCCTGCCGGTGCTCCGTAACGTCACCGAGAACCTCGATCTCGTCGACCGCGCCGGGGACCGCTGGCTCGCGTGCTCGCGCTGCGGCCAACCTCTCGGCCCCGCGCGCGAGAACTACAAGCTGCACTGCCACCGCGTCGACCGTCCCATCCAGGCCGCGAACCCGCTCATCGGCGATCCCCGGCGCTTCATCGACGACGGCGTGGAGTTCCGCCAGTTCTGCTGCCCCGCCTGCGCCCGCCTCATCGAAAACGAAGTCAGCCGCGCGCAAGACCCCCTGCTCCACGACATCGACCTGAACGTGGCGCCGGGATCCCGATCTCACACGGTCCGTTGAATCCGAGGAGGGTACCGATGCCATCCGATGCCAGGGAAGCGTTCGCGCAGACGTCGCTCGGCGCGGAAAACACCGCGTACGAGGTCGTGGCCCGGCTCGACCCCGAATACTTCGAGAAGCTCAAAGGCCTCTACGTCGACGGCACGTTCGAGCGCGACGGAGCGCTGTCGCGCAAGACCAAGGAGTTGATCATGGTCGGGATCACCTGCGCTCTGCGCGCCCCGCGCGGCGTGCGCGTCCACTCCGAGCGCGCGCTGGCCCTGGGCGCCACCCCGCGCGAAGTGCTGGAGGCGATGGAGGTCTCGGTCATCCCCGGCGGCATGCCGGGGTTCTGGCTGGCCGTGGAAACGCTGGAGGCCGTCCTCGCCGCGAAAGGGCAGAAGTTCGAATAGCCCGCGCGAACCGAATCGTCCGGACGCGATCGCCGCTCAACCCCACATGGCGCGCAGCAGCGCACGCCACTGCACCTGGAACCAGTGCAGTGGTGTGCCTGTCGCTGGGACCACGAGAAAGACGACGTAATCCCACACCGCGGTCACAAGGAAGAAGGCCAGACAGGCAAGCCGGATCAACCTCGGGACGCGGGCAACGATGTCGCCTAACGCGTACTGAAGGGAAAAAGGTGCTGACCGGGAGCGCCGTAATGCGGTGGCAACCTGATAATCCAACCAGCACCAGATCCGGGCGAAAACGACGACCAGCGCCCACGCGTATGCCGCCAACAGCGCCGAGAACACTGGCCATTGGATCTCGCGCGGAGAAGCCAGCACGATGTTCCGGATGAGCGTCACCAGGACATCCGGAACCAGCTGTGTCACAGATGTTCGTCTTTCACGACCTCGCCTGGAACGGTATCGGCGGCCTGCGAAGGAAGCTGTTTCGTGTTGAGGTTCGTCGCCGTTGCCGGGATTGCTTTGAACACGTCATTCAAGAAATCCGGGAATCGGGCATGGAAGTCCTGCGGTTCGACGATCTTGTTCTCGATCAGCGCCTTGAAGATTTCGAAGCGGCGCATGTCCTCGTTAGCGGCCTGCTCGAGACGATGCCGCAGCGCGGCCTTGTAACCCTCGTCCTTGGTCACCAGAACATGCGCCAACAAGTCCTCCGGAGTCGAAAGCGCCTTCTTAGCGCCATCGCGTGCTGCCGCCTCGACGTTGCTCTGAGCGTTGATCGCAGCGACTCGCATCTCCTCTTCCTGAACGCTGCGCAACAGCTTGAGCGCATCCGCTTCTGGGCGCATCTGGACGGCCACGTCGATGATGCTCAGGGCTGGATCGATCTTGAGATGCATCACGGCGGCACGCACGGCCGCTTCCGCCTTTGCACAGTCGTGAACCGTGAAACTTCGCGCCGTATTCGCCACAGCGTTTTGGCCCATCGTGTTGAACAGAGTGCGAAGGTCGCGGATCCCATGCTCGATCACGCGGCCGGGGTCTGACACGACGACGGTCCAGGACACGACAGTGTCGAACGCAAACGCTTGCTGGGATGAGGGGGCGCGATACGTCTCGCTCATGATCCGTCGTGAAATGTCCACGAGATAGAACGCCTTGTAGCCACCGAACACGCGCTCCCCCCAAGTCAGGCCCTGGCCATCCCGAAGCGCGACAGCCCCTTTGGATCCCATCGCAACGACCACGGTGCCAGGTTTCCGCGCGGGCATGCTGTCGAACGGTCCCTCGATCGGATTGACGGTTTCGGCCATACGCGCCTCCAACTCCGCGATCCAGCCGTCGCCGGCCGGATGCGGACGACGAGTTGCTCTTATCCGAGTCCGAGTTGTTCCGGGGAATACGCCGTGCGAAGCAGGAAGACGATTCGGTCCTTGTCCCGGACGTCGGCGCTGTGAACCAGAAGCGCCCGGCCGAGCGCAAGTACAGGGTCTGGATCATGCTTCTGAACGCGTTGGTCTTCGACCCATCTCCGAAGAATCGTGCGAGCATGCTCGCGCGATTCGATCTCTCCACTACCAGGATCGCGCAGGGCGCTTGAAAGGACTCGCACAAACGAGCGCTGCGTGCGATCGTCTGCCACGATGTCGGCGAGTGACAACATGCCAGCCACGCCATCCGGTTTACGAAGAGGTAGGTCTTCTATGGTGGTCAGGAATAGGAACATCGGTAAGCGATCGACATCGCCGGTCCTGGGGATCTTTGAGCTCTTCCCGCTGCTGTTCTCCACCCACGCCGCCAAATCCTCGATCAGCTGTGGGAGGTCGAAAAGTGTGCTGTCGTCTGCCTCGACGGCGGTCAAGAGGAGCTGCCGAGTCGCCGTCTTCAGCAACGTCACCAGTTCTAGATCGCGTCCTCCGCCGCGCGTGACGGTCTTGAGGGTTTCGATAGAGAGACGTGGAATTCTCATCCCGGTGTATCCGCACGACAGTTCGATGGCGGCTCTCATGGATCGTGGCGAGTTAGTGTTGCGCGACCAGTCATCGATGATGCGTTTGATGGCGTCACCGGCACCAGCAGCGACGCTGGCGACGGAAAGCGCGATATCGGCGACCTCGCGCCGCGTCTGATGCTCGTCGAGCGCCCAGCGACGCAAGATCCGGTCGAACACGGATGGAAAGGTCGCTTGGGCGACACGCCCCAACGCCAGTCCGAGTCGCATTCGAGTGTCTGGCCGAGCCGTGTCGGCGAGGTGATCGAACCACTCAATCAACGGCTGCTGGAGTTGATCAAGCTCCTGCCAGACGTACAACAGCAATGCAGAGGCACGGTCGGGATCCTTGAACCGGCAACAATCCTGGTCGATCTTCAGACGTTGATGAGGCTCCTGATAGACCTCGGCACCGATGGCATTCAGCCGCTCGGACCTCGGCGTCAACGAGTTCTGCCAACGCAGCAGCGAAGCGTCGTCCCGTCCGCGGTCGGTGTTCGCCTCGGCCTGCTCAGAGACGGCCGACCACAACAAGCGGGAAAGATCGTTGGCTGCCAACTGAATCTGCGCCAATGGCGTATGCTCCAGCACGGCAACCGCAATGGCGAAGGCCACAAGCACGTGTGACTGTTGGGCCTTGCTCAGGTGTCCCAGGTGATCCGCAACCTCCCGCCACTGGTCGGCTGGGCGCGGAGCATCCTCATCGGCCGCGCCGCAGGCGCGGCACACTTGCTCGAATCCCTCGGCTTCCACGACACTGATCGCGGCCTGAAACGTGTATGTCTGGATGAGGCAAATCTCCGCGTCGAACGCGTGAGGCACTCGAAAATCCCCGATTCGCAAGGGTACAAGCTTGCCTTGCTCGCGAGCGCGCCTGACTTCGACCAGGACATGCCGCGACAACACCGCGTTTTCGGTGAGGAACGCAATGACGCAATCGACCCGGTCGAGCCACGCGTCCAGCTTCTCATCCCAACGACCAGTATAAATTTTCTGATCCCACCAGACATCGAACCCGCGCTGCTCGAGAGCGACCACGAGCGGCTGCACCTGATTTAGGTCGTGGCGGGCGTACGAGACGAAGACCGACCTCTTCTCGAGCGGAGTGGTCATGACCGCGAATCGCGCTCCTTTCTCGACCGCGTGTGATGATCGCTCCTCAATAGGTCAACGTCAAGGCTGCATCGGGCTCAATAACTATCGGGGCACAGCGAATGCCGGTGCCGGTCAGATCGGGCGATGAATCGTCAGAGGCGAGATCCGGGCAAGCGCGTCGTAGTCGCGGTCGTTGTGGTAAATCTCGGCGCCGGCTTCGAGGCAGATCGCTCCGATCAGGCAATCGATCGTCCGTCGGATGGTCAACCCACGACGGCGCGCCGCCCGATACAGGTTGGCGGCCGTCTCGAAGGTTTCGAGGCCCCGCGCGCGCAAGATCGGGTGGGTGAGCAACGTGTTGCGGGTCCGCTGATACGCGTCGTCTTCTCGAATCCCCTGAAGAATTTCGCAGTAAATGAGATCGACGAGTACGATCGGCGCGTCGTTCTCGATGAGGTCGGCGAGGTGCCGGTCGAACACGGTGCCACTCGCCGCGAAGAAATCGATCCAGACGGTCGTGTCGACGACGATCACGGCCTCGAGCGGCGGAGCTCGGCGAGATTCCCCTCCCACTTCACCTGGCCGCGCAGAGCCAGCAGTTCGCGGCGTTCTGCGCTATTGAGCAGCTCTGTCAGCGCGAGATGCACGAGCTCACGCTTTGAGCGGCAGCGGAAACGTCGGAGGCCCTCACGAACCAGTCGATCATCGAGCACGATATTTGTTCGGCCCATGCGATTGCCTCCCAATACGAGGGTATCGTGGATGGGTGTACAGATCAACGGAATCAGGTGTATCTGAGAGCAGACACTCGCTCAGGCCATCCCCCGGCCGGTCGACGGCCTCAGGGCCGGGCTTCGCTCCCGCCGAAGCTGGGCGTGCCGAGCCAGCCGGTTTCGGAGACGTCGAGCATCACGGCGTCGGGGCCCGCGTACTTCACCTCCACGTTGCCGTGGGCTTGACGGCCGCCCACGCCGAGGGCCTGGTTGATGTCGTCGCGGCGCGGGGCGCCGGCGGCGGCGAGGCGCTCGGCGATCGCCTCCAGATCGTCCACCTGAAAGCCGATGTGATGGATGCCGCTCCAGGCCCGACCACGCTCGGCGCCCGCGGCCGTGTCGTTCTTGAAATTCAGGATGGCCAGGTTGATGTCGCCGTCGGTGAGGAAGCAGCCGCGTGTGCCCGGGTCGTCGATCTTGCCGATCTCCCTCATGCCGAATACCTCGACGTAGAACCGGGCCGTGCCTTCCACGTCCTGCGTCGACAGCGCGATGTGCTTGAGCTTGGGCATGGGGGATTTCCTCCGTCGGATGCTCGCGATGGATCGACTCTACCCCGAACGGTCCGCCGCCGTCGAGGGAACGGCTTCGCCGGTGTATGCTTCGGCCACGGTGATTCTCGGATCGACGGGGCGGGCGCTCGCCGCCCGCAGTGATCGGAGGACGCGATGAAGATTCGCCGGACGTCGTCGATCGTCGCAGCGCTCGTCGTCGTGCTCAGCTCCGCGTCGCACATCCCGGCGCAGACCACCGCGCCCGAGGGGCGCCCGACCGCGCCCGAGGGCCGCGCGGCCGCGCCCGAGGGGCGGATCACGTTCGCGGTCACCATCACGCTGGCGCCGACGTGGTTCGATCCGGCGGAAACGCCCGGGGTCATCACGCCGTTTCTGACCCTCTACGCGCTCCACGATGCGCTGGTGAAGCCGATGCCCGGCAATCCGTTTGCACCCAGCCTGGCCGAGTCGTGGACGGCGTCGAAGGACGGGCTCACCTACGAGTTCACGTTGCGCAAGGGCGTCAAGTTCCACAACGGCGATCCCGTCACGCCGGAGGACGTGAAGTTTTCGTTCGAGCGCTACAAGGGAGGCGGCGCCACCACGCTGAAAGCGCGCGTAGCCGCGGTCGAGCTTGTCGACCCCCAGCGCGTCCGGTTCCGCATGAAGCAGCCTTGGCCTGACTTCATGACGTTCTACGCGACACCGGCCACGAGCGCGGGCTGGATCGTCCCGAAGAAGTACCTCGAGCGAGTCGGCGACGACGGCTTCAAGAAGGCGCCGGTCGGCGCCGGGCCGTATCGCTTCGTGTCGTTCAATCCCGGCATCGAGCTGACGCTGGAGGCGTACGAGGGGTACTGGCGCAAGACGCCTGCGGTCAAGCGCGTGGTGCTCCGGTCGGTGCCGGACGAGTCGACCCGCCTGGTGACGCTCAAGCGCGGCGAGGTCGACGTGGCGTACGGACTGCGCGGCCCCGACGCCGACGAAGTCCGGAAGACGCCCGGTCTCGCGCTCAAGGTGATCCTGCCGACCGTCTGCCAGTGGCTGGTCTTCACCGAGCAGTGGGATCCGAAGTCGCCGTGGGCCGATCGGCGCGTGCGGCTGGCCGCCAACCTCGCCATCGACCGCAAGGCGTTCAGCGACGCGGAGTACCTCGGATTCGGCCGACCCGCGCCCAGCATCATCCCGCGTGATTTCGAGTTCTACTGGACGCCGCCGCCGTATGTCTACGATCCGACGCGGGCCCGCCAGCTGCTCGCCGAGGCCGGGTATCCGCGCGGGTTCGACGCGGTCGAGCTGGCCACCGACGCCGTGTTCGCGCCCGAGGCGGAAGCGGTCATCAACGGGCTTGCGTCCGTGGGCATCCGCGCCCGGCTGCGCCCGATGGAGCGCGCCAGCTTCTACAAGGCCGATCAGGAGAAAACGTTTAAGCACCTGGTCCGCGTGGGCAGCGGAGCCGCCGGGAACGCGGCCACCCGCATCGAGGCCTTCGTGATCTCCGGCGGCATCCGCGCCTACGGCGGCTATCCCGACATCGATTCGCTGTTTCGCGATCAGGCCGGCGAGGTCGACAAGAAGCGCCGCGAGGGTCTGCTCCACAAGATCCAGCAGCTCATGCACGAGTGCGCGATGTTCGCGCCGATCATCGAGCAGGCGGCCCTGACCGGCGTGGGGCCGCGCCTGGCCGACGTGCCCACCATCACCGGCCACCCGTTCATCTCGCCCTACGAAGACCTGAAGCTCAAGGGCCGTTGAGCCAAGGAGGATCCGTGAACGCTCCCCCCGCGCTGCTGGCTCTCGTCGTGGTGATCGCTCTCATCGCCGGCCTCTTCGCGCCGGCCGCCTCCGCACCGGAAGGACAGGTCACCTTCGCCCTTCACGTCACGCTGGCCCCGACGTGGTTCGACCCGGCCGAAGTCCCCGGCGTGGTCACCCCGTTCATGACGCTCTACGCGCTGCACGACGCGCTGGTGAAGCCGATGCCCGGCAACCCGTGGACGCCGAGCCTCGCCGAGTCGTGGTCCGCCTCGAAGGACGGGCTCACCTACGAGTTCGTCCTGCGCAAGGGCGTCAAGTTTCACAACGGCGACCCCTTCACCGCCGAGGACGTGAAGTTTTCCTTCGAGCGCTACAAGGGCAGCGGGGCCGGCACGCTCAAGGCGCGCGTCGGCGCCGTCGAGATCGTCGATCCACAGCGCGTGCGGTTCCGCATGAAGCAGCCGTGGCCGGACTTCATGACCTTCTACGCGACGCCGGCCACGGGAGCCGCATGGATCGTCCCCAAGAAGTACCTCGAACGCGTCGGCGACGACGGCTTCAAGAAGGCCCCCGTCGGCGCGGGGCCGTATCGCTTCGTGTCGTTCAACCCGGGCGTGGAGCTGACGCTCGAGGCGTACGAGGGGTACTGGCGCAAGACGGCGTCGGTCAAGCGCGTGATCCTCCGATCGGTGCCCGACGAATCGACCCGCGTGGCCATGCTCAAGCGCGGCGAGGCCGACGTCGGATATTCCATCCGCGGTCCCAACGGCGAAGAAGTCCGGCGGACGCCGGGGCTCACCCTCAAGCCCATGTTCCCGACGTTCACCCAGTGGGTCGTCTTCACCGAGCAGTGGGATCCGAAGTCTCCGTGGGCCGACCGGCGCGTCCGGATGGCCGCCAACCACGCCATCGACAAGAAGGGATTCGTGGACGCCGAGTATCTCGGGTTCGGCAAGCCGGCGCTCAGCATCATCCCGCGCGACTACGAGTTCTCCTGGCCGTCGCCCGGCTACGCGTACGATCCCACGCGAGCCAAGCAGCTGCTGACCGAGGCCGGCTATCCCAAGGGCTTCGACGCGGTCGAGATCGCGACCGACATCGTCTACGCGCCGGAGGCCGAGGCCGTCATCAACGGGTTTCAGGCCGTCGGCATCCGCGCCAAGCTGCGCCCGCTGGAGCGCGCGGGCTTCTACAAGGCCGACCAGGAGAAGGCCTTCAAGCATCTCGTCCGGGTGGGCAGCGGCACCGCGGGCAACGCGGCCACGCGCATCGAGGCTTTCGTGATCTCCGGCGGCATCCGCTCCTATGGTGGATATCCGGACATCGACTCGCTGTTCGGCGATCAGGCCAGCGAGATGGACAGAAAGCGCCGGGAGGCGATGCTGCACAAGATCCAGCAGCTGATGCACGAGCGCGCGATGTTCGCGCCGCTGGTGGAGCCGCCGCTCCTGAGTGGCGTCGGCTCGCGCCTGGCCGAAGTCCCGACGATCCCCGGCCACCCGTTCGTGTCGCCCTACGAGGACCTGAAGCTCAGGGCGAAGTGAGACATCCGGCCGACGTCATCGTCGTCGGGCTCGGCGCCATGGGCAGCGCGAGCCTCTACCAGCTCGCGCGGCGCGGCGCTGACGTGATCGGCATCGACCGCTTTCATCCGCCCCACGACCAAGGCTCGAGCCACGGCGAGAGCCGCATCACGCGGCAGGCCATCGGGGAGGGCGAGGAGTACGTGCCGTTCGTGCTCCGCTCCCACGAGATCTGGCGCGAGCTGGAAGCCGAGACCGGAGACCATCTCTTGTTCCAGGTCGGCGGCTTGCTGATGTCCCGCGAGAGCGGCAGCGCGCGCCACCACGGCCAGGGCGATTTCGTCGGCCGCAGCATCGCCGCCGCGCGGCGCTTCGGCATCGCCCACGAAATCCTGCGCGCGCCCGAGATCCAGCATCGGTTTCCGCCGTTCCGTCTGGTCGGCGACGAGGTCGGATACTACGAGCCCGGCGCGGGATACGTCCGTCCGGAGCGATGCGTCGCCGCCCAGCTCGATCGCGCTCGCGCTCACGGTGCCGACATGCGCACAAGCGAAGTCGTGCTGAGCATCGAGCCTCACGCCGCGGACGTCGAGGTGGTCACGGACAAAGAGCGCTACGCGGCCGCACGCGTGATCGTCACCGCCGGCGCGTGGGCGCCAGAGCTCCTCGGCGGTGAGTTCGCCAAGCGGCTCAGCGTGTACCGTCAGGTGCTCTACTGGTTTGCGCCGGACGAGCCCGCCGCGTTCGCGCCCGCCGCGTTCCCGATCTTCATCTGGATCCACGGCGCCGCGACGACGGATCACTTCCACGGCTTCCCGATGGTGTCGGAGGGCGTCAAGCTCGCGCGCGAGCAGTTCGCGGAGACGACCGATCCGCGCCACGTTCCGCGCGACGTCTCGCCCGCCGAGATCGCCGACATGTACGCCACCCACATCCGCGGCCGCCTCTCCGGAATCAGCGATCGCTGCCTGAGGGCGGAGACGTGCCTCTACACGGCCACGCCGGACTCGCGCTTCGTCATCGACCGCCACCCCGACTCCGACCGGATCCTCGTCGCCTCCCCCTGCTCCGGCCACGGCTTCAAGCACTCCGCCGCCATCGGCGAAGCGCTGGCCGAGCAGGCGCTCGCGGGCAAGAGCCACCTCGACCTCACCTCGTTCGCACTCCGCCGGTTCTCGTCGGACGCGGCGGCCGCCGAACGGTAGTGTCTCAGTTTGAGTCGGGCGGTCCAACATCGCCGGCTGCCGCGGCACGGGCACGATGGCGGGCTCGGGACGGCGTCGGCGACGCGCGGGGGCCCCGGTGCGTGAGGACGTCGTACTCCGGAGAGGGAGACCATGATGGCGGTCGTCAAGACGAAGAGCCACGGCTCGCCTAGTTCCGTGAGCGCGATGGCTGGACACTGGATCAAAGGATGGCCGCCGAAAGAAGGGGCGCGCCGGCTCCGAGCCACGGTGCGAAGATGATCGGGCGCATCCTCCGCGCGTTGTTCGGTTCGCGAGCGGCAGAGGCTCCGGCCAGCCCTCCGCCGCCGCCAGCTCCCCCGCCGTTCGTCGTGCCGTTCACCGAGGGCCGATTCGTAGTCGACCCCGTCCTGCGCAGCACGCTCACGTTCGCGGCGTTCCGGGGCGAGGTCATGCGGATCGTGTATCGCGGTGAGGAGCGGGACGTCCGCCCGACCGGGGTCGACGCTGACTATCTGACGGCCGGTGACGTATCGGCGGGAGGCTCCGAGAAGCGCTTCCGGCTGGACCAGATCAAGATTCCTGGGATGGCGCCGATGTCCCCCGCCCCCGTCCCGCCGCCGGCGCCTCCGCCGCCCGCCCCTGTGACATTCACTGTCTCGGTCAACACGACGATCGAGGAGACGGGCGACCCAAGCTACCAGGCGGACTACAAGCCCGTGATCGATCCCGCGGTCCGGGACCGGCTGGCCAAGGCCGTCGATGCCGGTGGGACGGTGCGCATCGTGTACTACGGCGGCCACCGACCTGGCTCCATCCGGGACGTGCGGCCACTGTCGATCACCCCGGACAACAAGCTCCGGGCGACGGACCTCACCGAGGGGATCGACAAGACCCTCCGGCTCGAGAAGATCGCGCTGGCGCCTGAGGGGTTGGCCGTGACGCCGCTCGAGGAGGTCGCCAGGATCGACGGCGAGCCCGCTCGGCCCGAGGACATCGCCGGGTTCACAGTCGAGGTCATGCGGCGTTCGTCCCAACAGCGCCTGCTCGCCCGGATGGTCGGCGGGCAGTTCTCGCCCACTGGACTGATCGTGGCCGCCCGCTGCCTGCCGCGTGACGGCGTTCAGGTGGAGATCGCGGGGGCGGAGATCGGCGCGATCTACTCGAAGTACTGGTGGCACTACACCGTCACGCTGGGCAACCAGGAGACCGCGTGCCGGGCGTTGATCACCGGGCCGGAGTGCGAGGTTCGGCTGGATCTGGCGCTGCCCCCGCTCGACCCCGAACTGGCGCCCCACGCGGGCGCGAGCTACGACTGCGACGTCGTCGGGGAGAGCAAGTACCAGGACACGCTCAAGGCGATCCTCACCCGACGCGTCGCCTCCCACCCGCGGTCCGTCGTCCCGCACGTCATGGCCGCGCTCGTCGCGGACACCGAGGGCGGCTACCGGGTTGTGATCGACGGCGATGTGGTAGGCGCGCTCAGCGCCGGCAACGCCAGGCGGTACCTCGCGATGCTTGACTTGAAGCCGGAGACGCCGCCGCGCGCGCCCGCCATCATCGGGCGCGGTGGCGGCATGCCCTGGGACAGCCGCGGCGGTAGCCTGTACGACGTGCGGCTCGGCCTGTGGCTGCCCACTGAGATGCCGAACCCTGTGCACGGCTATCGCAAACCAACGAAGCCTCGGCACGATTAGAGGCACACATGGCTCGCGACCTCCGGCTGGCCGAGTACATCGGCGCCGTTATGTTCGGGTTGGTGCCCGAGGCGGTCCGTAACGACTGAGCGGCCTACGATCTGCTCGCCGTCCGGGATCAAGGTGAAGTGAAAGCTGAGTCCCAGAACGAGGGAGCGTCATGATGGCGACGAAGCCACGCACGAGACGGGTCAGCAGGCCGCGTGTCCGTCTTGCTCAGTTCCGCGAGCGGGACCCTTGGACGCTGATCAAGGGATGGCCGCCGGGAGAAGGGGCGCCGCGTCTCCGAGCGACGGTGTCGAGCCACTACAGCGCGAACAAGGTGAAGATGGTGACGTTCCGCGTTTGGCGTCCACGCGCTGCCGCCGCCTCCCGCGCCCGATGACCGCGCGCGGCGCAGCCCCTTCCCGACGATGACTGATTGGTGGCGTCAGCTGGTCGCGATGCTATCCGGCCTCTCCTATGCGATTGAGGGTGGCGCCGGCGACGACGGCGGCAGCGGGGGCGGGGGTGCCGGATTCTTTCGGGCGACGATCAAGTTATTCCAGGTCGAGTGGTCAATCGATTTCGGGTCCTTCGTCATCAGCGTGACCGTCGCTGAAGTTCTTGCCGCGGTCGGGATCGCCCTCACAATATGGTTCGGCGTTCTCAGCAGGCCTCGCCAGGCTACGTCGGCACAACAGCCGAAGCGCGTGCGCCGGCGACGCAGGCCAAAGAGGCAGGCCGAGCCAGGGCCGAGGCGCCTCGGAAGGAGGAGGTTGTGATTGGCGAAAGGCCGCGGACGAAACCGGCCACTAAACCGCGCGTCTGTGACCGCAACTTGGCGTGACTGTTCCGCCGCCGACCCGACGGGGCTGTCATTCCGCGGAGTCGAGCCGCACTCGCTCGTCGAAAGAGCCGCCACCTCGCCGTCCCAGGATCAGCGGCCGGGGCGACAGGTTCGCGATTCGCGCGGGCGACGCCCTTTTGCCCAGCAGTCGTCCGCTTGGTTTCGCGCGGATTCATAAGTCGCTACGCGTGACCCCGGCCACGGAGGCGAGCGCGCCGAAGCATGTGTGGAACCTGGAGGAGATCGCGGGGCTGGTAACGTGAAGTCGATCGCCCGATTCCGATTTTGCAAGAATTGCAGGAGGTGGTCCGCCGCCACTACCGTCATCCCGGCGACGTCGTTGCGCTTGTTGTCGGCCTCGTCGCGCTCGTCTGGGCTTGGTTGGGTTGGCGGCTGCCCTAATGATCCTCGCGGAATTGGTTGACGGTCTCAGGTCGGGGGTCGAGCGCCGATTTCGCAGAAAAGAGGAGCAAAGCTCCTCTTTTGGAGGACCCAGGCCAGCCGACCCCCGACCTGAGACCGTCAACCAATTCCGCGAGCTCCATTAGATCCGAAACTGAGACACTACCCGGCGAAGCGGTCGAGTTGACAAGCGGGCGTGGGACCGCGATAGTAGTTCCCGCATGAATGCCGTGACCCGTGTGATCGTGAGGACGACGAGCGCTCCGCTCTCGACCCTGTCTCTGACCTAGGCGCGCGCCCCTCAGGGCGCGCGCCAGACAAGCCTCTCCCGCCAACCCGGGGAGGCTTTTTTGTTTGCCCAAACATGGCCCGAATAGAAGGAGGCTCCCGTGGCACCGAAGGCCGGTCCGCCCGCACCGATGCCCTTTCATCTCTACCGTCCGTTCACGCCGATCCCGCTGCCGGATCGCACGTGGCCGAGCCGGGTGATCGCCCGTGCCCCCCGCTGGTGCAGCGTGGACCTGCGCGACGGCAACCAGGCCCTGATCGATCCCATGGACGTCGAGCGCAAGCGGCGGATGTTCGACCTGCTGGTGCGCTGCGGGTTCAAGGAGATCGAGGTCGGTTTCCCTGCGGCCTCCCAGCCCGACTTCGACTTCGTGCGGCAAATCATCGAAGAGGACCTGATCCCCGACGACGTCATGATCCAGGTCCTCACCCAGGCCCGGCCCGAGCAGATCGAGCGCACCTTCGAGGCCGTGCGCGGCGCGCCGCGAGCGCTCGTGCACCTCTACAACTCGACCTCCACCCTCCAGCGTCGGGTGGTCTTCGGGCTCGACCGGGCCGGCATCGTGGACATCGCCGTGCGCTCGGCCCAGCTCTGCCGCAAGCTCGCGCCGACGATCCCCGAAACCGACGTTCGGTTCCAGTACTCGCCGGAGAGCTTCACCGGCACCGAGCTGGACTTTGCCAAGGAGATCTGTGAGGCGGTCATGGACGTCTGGGAGCCGACCGCGGCGCGGCCGGTGATCCTGAATCTCCCGGCCACCGTCGAGATGGCCACGCCCAACGTCTACGCCGATCAGATCGAGTGGTTCCACCGCAACATCCGCAACCGCGAGGCGATCGTGCTCTCGCTGCACCCGCACAACGACCGCGGCACCGCGGTGGCCGCCGCCGAGCTGGGCGTGATGGCGGGAGCCGACCGCGTGGAGGGCACGCTCTTCGGCAACGGCGAGCGGACCGGCAACGTGGACGTGGTCACCCTCGCCCTCAATCTCTTCAGCCAGGGTGTCGATCCCCAGCTGAACTTCTCCGACATCGACACCGCCCGTCGCACGGTCGAGCACTGCAACCGGCTGCCCGTGCACCCGCGGCATCCCTACGTCGGCGATCTCGTCTACACGGCCTTCTCCGGCTCGCACCAGGACGCGATCAAGAAAGGCTTCGAGGCCCTCGGCAAGAGCTACGACGTGTGGGAGGTCCCCTATCTCCCCATCGACCCGCACCACCTCGGCCGCTCCTACGAAGCCGTCATCCGCGTGAACAGCCAGTCGGGCAAGGGTGGGGTCGCCTACATCATGAAGTTCGAGCACGGGCTCGACCTGCCCCGACGGCTACAGATCGAGTTCTCGTCGACGATCCAGAAAGTGACCGAGGCCAGTGGCACCGAGATCACGGCGGATCAGATCTGGTCGGCGTTCGAGGCGACCTACCTCACCGCGCTGTCTCCGCTCGCCTTGATTGGTCACCCGGTGATCACGACGGCCGCCGACACCGGCGACACCACGGTCGAGGCGCACGTGCGGACGGCGGGCGCTGAGCGCTGGATCAAGGGCCACGGCAACGGGCCGATCGCCGCGTTCGTCGAGGCCCTTCGCGACGCCGGCGTCGACGTCGAGCTGACCGACTACTCCGAGCACGCCCTCGGCGAGGGCGCGGACGCCAGGGCCGCTGCCTACGTCGAGGCCCGCGTCAACGGCGACCGGACGCGCTGGGGCGTCGGTGTCGACGCCAACATCGTGACCGCGTCCCTCCGTGCGGTGGTGAGCGCCGTGAATCGCGAGTAACCGGCCTACGGGGCGCGGAGCGCGTTGACGGCGGTGACCAGGGCCGGGGTGCCGCCAAAGAGATACGCGACCTCGACGGCTTCCTGGATCTCGGCTTCCGAGGCGCCGGCGGCGCGGGCGCGGTTGGCGATGTTGGCGACGCCGTCGGGATGGGACTGGAGCGCGTCGACGATCATGGTCATGAGCAGCTTGTACTTGGCGGGAATGGCGCCGTCGCGCAGCACGCGCTCGCGCTGGGCCATGTACGAGCTCACGAACTCGGGGTCACGCTGCTGAAGGGTCTGGATCCACGGGGGCAACGTCGGCTGCGCCATCGCTCGCTCCTCCTCGATCTCCGCTCGGGGTTTCCGTCGGGCAGCCGATTATAATCTCCGGCGAACGACACAGGAGGACGTCCCATGAAGAGCATCGACATCCACGCGCACCTCGTGCCCCGATCTCTCTGGCAGGCCGCCGAGGCGGGACGGGAGTGGTACGGCTTCCGTCACGAGGGCGGCCCGGGGCTCGGCACCGTGCTCGGCAACGGCAAACGCACGGGGTTCAACTCGCCCAAGGTCCGCTTCACGCCGGAAGAGCGGTTGAAGGACATGGACGCGCAAGGGGTCGACGTGCAGGTCGTGTCCATCCACACGCCGTTCTTCGGCTATCACCTGGACTCCGCCCAGGGCCTGGCCCTGGCCCGCGACGTCAACGACGAGATCGCCGACATGACCAAGCAGTGGCCCGCGCGCTTCGCCGGGCTGGCCACCCTGCCCGTGCAGGACGTCAAGGCGTCGATCGGCGAGCTGGAGCGCGCGGTGAACGTGCTCGGGCTCAAGGGCGCCGAGCTGGACACGATCGTCAACGGCGACAACTGGGACGACCCTCGCTTCCTGCCGCTGTTCAAGGCCGCGGAGTCGATGGGCGCGGTGCTGTTCTACCATCCGCAGCCGCAGCACAACTTCATGATGGACCGCACGACCAAGTACGGCCTCTTCAACAGCCTCGGCGTGATCATGGAGGACGCGATCGTGGTCGCGATGCTGATCTTCGGCGGCGTCCTCGACGCGTGCCCGAATCTGAAGGTCTGCATCGCGCACGGCGGCGGCCCCGCGTGCTACGCGATGGGGCGGCTCGACCGCGGCTGGCAGGGGCGCAGCACGGAACGCGCCCAGAGCATTCCCCATCCTCCGAGCAGCTACCAGCGCCGGCTCTACTACGACACGGTGGTGGGCAGCGAGAAGGCGCTCCGCTTTCTGCTGGATGAAGTCGGCGCCGACCGGGTGGTGATGGGCAGCGACTGGCCGTTCGTGCCGTGGCATCCCTCGCCCGTCACCTGGCTCCAGGGCCTCGAGAGCATCACCGAGGACGAGAAGGAAAAGATCCTCTGGCGGAATCTGGAGACGCTGCTGAAGCTCAGCTAGCGCGCCCGCCAGCTCTTGTCGATGTAGCGGCGGCCGTCGACCGTCGAGATCTGCAGCGCGGCGCGATAGGCGCCGGCCTCCACTGTGTGCACACGCGTCTCGACGGCGAGCCGTTCCTCGTCGGCGCCGTCCGCAAGGGCCTCGGCGAGGACGCGGCCGTCGAGACCGTCCCGCTCCGCGATGCCCAGCAGCGCCAGGATCGTGGGCGTCACGTCCACGTTGCCGGCGGGCGCGCGCACGATCGTCCGCTTCTTGAACGAGATGCCCCACCCCAGCAGCGTGTTGCGGACGTTCCACGGGCTCATGCTGCCGTGGTCGCTGGCGTGAAGCTTGGCGCCGCCGCTCACGCACGCGAGATCGGTCCCGCGCACGCCGAAGGGGCCGCGCTCCGACGTCCACGGAAACGTGAACACGAGATCGGGCGCACGGTCGGCATTGGCCACGTGGATCAGCTCGAGCGAGAACGTGCCCTCGACGACCCCACGCTGATCGCCGGGGCCGCGCCCCGCGCTGAATAGCACCCCGCCCCAGTCGCGCGACTGGACGAAGCGGGCGATCGACCCGATCCGCTCCCCCTGGTGACCCTCGACGTGCAGCCCGATGGCCTGGCCGCTGCTCGCCAGCACCACGTCCGTGGAGTCGGCGGCCGCCTTCAGTCCGGCGGCAACCAGCTCGCCGGCCACGTCGACGCCGGCGGTGTTGGTGGTGAAGCCGTGATCGGAAACCACGAAGACATCGGTCGACGCGATCAGCCCGAGCTCGTCGAGGGTCTCCAGCACGCCCGCGATCTCGCTGTCGTCGTTTCGCAGCGCCTCGCGCGCGGAGGGTGATCCGACGCCGACGTCGTGCTGGGTGTGATCCGGCTCCGTGATCCAGTTGATGACGACCTCGGGCCGCAGCTCGGCCAGCACGTATTCGCGCAGCACGCGCTCGGTCCAGGCCACCGCGGCGTCGTGGCGGCCCGGCCCCTTCGTCGGCGCCGGTCCGAACTTGGCGAGGATCTTCTCGCTCACGTCGGCCGGATACGCCACCGTCTTGCCCGCATCGAAGTAGCCGTTGACCACGATCCCGGCACCGGACGACGCTCGCGGATTCAGGAGGAACGAACTCCCCGTCGAGCCGGAGCTCACACCGGCGAGGGTCATCCCGTGCGCGCGCAGGCGCTCGCCGAGCGTGGGGCCCATCACGAGCCGCCCGCCGCTGACCCGGTCGAGCGCCAGCAGGTTGCGGAAGTTGCCGGTGTCGAACGCGCGCCGGGGTTCGACGGCCGGCACGTAGATCTGGTTGCCGACGATGCCATGCGTGCCGGGCTGCGTCCCGGTGGCGATGGTGGCCGCGTTGACGCGGGTCACCGTCGGAAACACGGAATGGCTGTTCGTGAACTCCACGCCCTCCGTGCGGAGCCGGAACAGCGTCGGCGTGTCTTCGAGAGTGATTGCATCGGGCCGAAGCCCATCGACCACGAACACGATCACGAAGCGACGGGCGCTCATGCCTGGAGTATGCTACCGCGCATGACCACTCACGCGCTCCACCTAGTTCGCATGGACGTCGCCCATGATCACGAAGCCACCTTCAACGAGGTCTACGACAAGGAGCACGTCCCGAACCTCCGGGCCGTGCCCGGCGTGCGCAGCGCGAGCCGGTTCCGCCAGCCCTCGGCCACCGAGCCCCGATACTTCGCGGCCTACGAGATGGACAGCGCCGCGGTCCTCCAGACTCCCGCGTGGAAGGCCGCCGGCGAGACCGGCCGCTGGCCCGGCGAGATCCGCCCGCACACGATGAACCGCCATCTCGCCACCTACGAATGGGTGGGCGGCTCCCCCACGCTCAACGGCAAGACCCCGTTCGTGTACTGGGTGATGATGGACGTCGAGCCCCACCGCGAGGCCCTCTTCAACGAGCTGTACGAGACCGAGCACCTGCCGCTGCTGATGAAGCTTCCGGGCCTCGTCAACGTCGTGCGTTACCGCACGTCGACCGCCGGCGAGGCGCGCTATCTCGCGGCCTACGAGGTCGAGAACGCCGAGCTGCCGAAATCCAAGCAGTGGGACGACACCTCGGACATCGGCCGCTGGAAGCCCGAGGTCCGCCCGTACACTTACAACAAGCACTGGATCCTCAGCGAGCGGCTGCGCTCCGCCTGAGCCGCGCGGCGTGGATCGCGTTCGTCTCGCCATCGTCGGCTGCGGCAACATCTGCCAGTTGAACGCCCCGGGTTACCTCGAGCACGAGCGCTGCGACGTGGTCGCGCTGTGCGACACCGATCGCACCCGCGCCGAGCGCCGCGCTCGCGAGTGGGGCCTGACCCCGCGGATCTACACCGACTATACGAAGCTGCTCGACGATTCCGGCGTGGATGCCCTCGAGCTGCTCACGCCGACGTACCTTCACGCGGAGCAGGTCATCGCCGCGCTGGCCGCCGGCAAGCACGTCTCCTGTCAGAAGCCGATCTCGATCAGCGTGGCCGAGGCCGACCGGATCGCGGATGCCGTGAGCAGAGCGCGCACCGTCTTTCGGGTGACAGAGAACTTTCTGTACTACCTGCCGATCGTCAAGGCCAAGGAGCTGCTGGACGCCGGCGTCATCGGCGAGCCCTCGCTCGTGCGCATCCACACCACGCGGGTCCGCGACATCGTGGGCGGGGCCATGGCGCTGGATCCCGACGCGCTGGTCTGGCGCCGCGACCCCGGCCGCAACCCGGGCGGCGCCCTCTACGACGACGGCGTCCACAAGTACGCCACCGCCATGTACTGGATCGGCGACATCGGCGAGATCTCGGCCATCGTCAGCTACGGTCAGGACTTCCTGCAAGAGGTGCCGAGCGTGGCCCACTGGCGATTCAAGGACCGCGACTGCCTCGGCATCATCGACTACACCTACGCGCCCGACATGCCGATGCGCAGCCGCTACTACAAGGCCGACGAGTTCTTCGAGATCCACGGCACCCGCGGCATCCTCTGGGTCACGCGCTGCACCGGCGAGATGCTCGATCTGGCGCCCGTGATGCTGATCAAGGGCACGGAGACGACGAGCTACCAGGTGCCCATGGACTGGCGCACCGGATTCGACGGCGCCGCCCGCGATTTCATCGACGGGCTGCTCGAAGGCCGGCAACCCGCGCAGGACGTGCAGACCGCGAAGAAAGTCCTCCAGGTGCCGCTGGCCATCTACGAGGCCAACCGTCTCCGCCGTCCGGTGTCGCCGGACTCGATGAAGTAGAGCCCGCTCAGACTTTCAGCCGGCGCTCGATCCGCGCGGCGACGTCGCGCGCGCCGGCGGCGCCGCGCTCGGCGAAGAGCGCGCAGAGGCCGGCGTAGCGAGCGGGGTCGAGCAGCGCGTCGACCTGGGCCGCGGAGAGCCGCGCCTGCACGTGCGGATCCTCGGCGAGCATGTCGCGGAACGGACGCGATTGCACGACGGAGCCCTGGGCCGCCTCGTAGACGGCGTCGTGGGCACGCTGGCGGCCGATCTGCTTGCCCAGCTCGAGCATCAGCGCCTCGGCCATGATGAGTCCGCCCGACAGGTCCAGGTTCTGCCGCATGCGCTCGGGAAACACCCGCAGGCCGTCGAACAGCACCACGAAGCGTTGCAGCATGTCGCCGGTCAGCTCGCAGGCTTGCGTCAGCGCGCGCCCCATCATGATGCTGGTCGTGCGGTCGGCCTCGTGCTCGGTCTGCATCGCGTCCAGCGCGAGCGGTACGAGAGCCCGAATCTGAGCGGCGGCGGCGATGATGTCCTGCGAGAGCTTGGGGTTGCGCTTCTGCGGCATCGTGCTGCTGCCGACCGTCCCCGGCGGCACCGGCTCCTCGACCTCGCCGAACTCCTGCTTCATGAGCGTGTAGATCTCGCGGGCCATCTTGCCGCCGGTCGCGGCGAGCATGCCGAGCAGGAGGACGTACTCGGCCTGGTGATCGCCGATCGTGCGCGCGGGCATCGGCATCGGACGCATGCCGAGCTTGGCCGCCATCTTCTCCTGGGTGGCGAGACCGGGCTCGCCGAGCGACGCGAGCGTGCCCGCCCCGCCGCCGAGCATGGCCACGAACACGCGGTCCTCACAGCCGAGCAGGCGCTCGACGTGACGGCCCAGCTCGTCGATCCACACCGCGACCTTGAACCCGAACGTGGCGGGCACCGCGTGCTGACCGTGAGTGCGTCCGGGCAGCAACATGTCCTTGGTCTTCTCGGCGAGGCCGGCGAGCGTGGTGAGGATCGTCGCGAGCTGGCGCAGGAAGATCCAGTGCGCGCGTCTCACCTGGAGGAGCTGGCCTGTCTGCGTGATGTTCTGGGTCGTGGCGCCCCAGTGCACGTAGCCGCCCGCGTCGCCCTCGCAGGCCTGATCGAGCGCCCACACCAGCGGCACGATCGGATGACCGGTGCGCGCCAGCCCCGCCGTGATGGCCGCGCGATCGAGGTACGAGAGATGCGCCTTGCGCGTGATCTCGGCCGCCGCGCTCTCGGGAATGATCCCCAGCTCGGCCTGGGCCTGGGCCAGCGCCGCTTCCACGTCGAGCCAGGACTGAAAGCGCGCGTCCTCGGTGAACAACGCGCGCACACCGGGGTCGTCGATCCGCAGAGACGTCGGTTCTTCTTGCATGACCGTCTGTCTCGCATGGCGAACGGCGAGTTGTCAACGCCGCTCCCGTCGTATGATCTGGCCCATGTCCACCCCCTTTCCGCGCGACCTCGTGGGTTACGGCGGCAATCCTCCGCATCCGCACTGGCCTGGTGACGCGCGGATCGCGGTCAACTGGGTGATCAATTACGAGGAGGGCTCCGAGTACAACGTCCACGACGACGGGTTCTCCGAGGCCACGCTGACCGAGTCCGGCGGCGTCAGCGACGTCAAGGGCCGCGACCTCGCCGCCGAGGGCATGTTCGAGTACGGCAGCCGGGTGGGGTTCTGGCGCGTGCTGCGATTGTTCAAGGAGCGCGGGCTGCCGCTGACCGTGTTCGGCTGCGCGCTCGCCCTCGAGCGCAACCCGGCGGTGGCCGCGGCCATTCGCGAGGCCGGCTTCGACGTCTGCTCGCACGGCTGGCGCTGGATCAAGCACTACGAGCTGCCCGAGGACGAGGAGCGCAAGCACATCAGCCTGGCCGTCGAGTCGCAGACGAAGACGATCGGAGAACGCCCGCTCGGCTGGTACTGCCGCTCCGGACCCAGCGTGAACACGCGGCGGCTCCTCGTCGAGGAGGGCGGCTTCCTCTACGACTCCGACGCGTACAACGACGAGCTGCCGTACTGGACGCGCGTGAACGACCGCCCGCACCTGGTCGTTCCGTACAGCCTCACCGCCAACGATTCGAAGTTCGGCCGCGGCGGCTTCTTCACCGCGACCGACTACTACACGTTCGTCAAGGACGGCTTCGACGTGCTGTACCGCGAGGGACGCACGCAGCCCAAGATGATGTCGCTCGGCCTGCACCTGAGGCTCAGCGGCCATCCCTCGCGCGCAGCCGGACTCGAGCGCGCGCTCGACTACATGATGGGTCATGCCGGTGTGTGGTTCACCC
>Ga0193725_1000083_pt1 | contig 32196 bp, 34 predicted proteins | sample H2a2metaG_FD_143058 | JGI IMG/M metagenome (GOLD analysis project Ga0193725, IMG submission 143058) | Soil microbial communities from a riparian zone of the East river system, Colorado, United States - H2a2 | ecosystem: Environmental > Terrestrial > Soil > Riparian zone | place: USA: East River... | reverse complement strand
ACATCGAGAAGGACGCCAAGAAGCTCGAGCATCAGCGCGACGACCATCGCGCCCGCGATCCCAACTTCGAGTACGCCGAGATCTTCCTGCAGATCGCCATCGTCACCGCCTCGGTCGCGATCCTGGCTGAGTCCAACGCGATGTTCGTCTTCTCTCTCGTCGCCGCCGTCGGCGGCGCCGTCCTCACCGCCAACGGCTTCGTCTTCGGCTGGCCTCTCCCCTTCGCGGGACATCATTAGATATCGGGGGGAGCGAGCCGCCGCTCCTCCCCGATACCCCCCACCGGTTCACACCAGGAGTGGCGCGGGCAGAGCCCGCGCTCGGAAGCGAAGCTCGATTCGATCCGTGTGCGTGCTACGGTCGATCGCGCGGAGGTGCCCCCGATGAGCGATGCGCTCGTTCAGCAGCGCTGGGACGACGAGTACAAACGTGGTCGCTATCGGAACGAGCCTCCGATCCCGTTCGTCGAGACGATCCTGGTGGCCTTGCGCGAGCAACCCCTATTCATGAACAGGCCCGGTCTGTATGTCGGCTGTGGGAGTGGGCGCAACTATCTTTCCCTCGTTGAAAGTGGTTTGAACCTGTACGGGATCGATGTTTCGCCCGAGGCCATACGACAGCTGACCGAGCAGAATCCGGCTGCGGCATCCCGTCTGATCTGTGGGGATTTTCGCAGCTTCGCCTTCGGTGGCAGTCCGAAGTTTCACTCCTGTGTGGCGATTCAGGTGTTTCAACACGGCACCGAAGCGGACGCCGTGCTCTACTTCCGGCGCGTTGCGGACCTGCTCGACCGGGGCGGGCTGTTTTTCCTGCGTGTAAACTCAGCGGCGACTCAGGTCTACCATCGGCATACGGTGGTCGAGCGCACCGCGCTCGGCAGTTTCACCGTCCGCTACGAGGAAGGTCCCAAGGCGGGATTGTGCGTGCACTTCTACTCTCGAGACGAGTTGCTCGAACGGACCGCGGGAAGATTCGAAGCCCTGCTGCAACCTCGAGAGGTCGTCATTCATCGCGCTCCCCCCCAATCGGGAAGCTGGGCGCAATGGGGGGCGATCTGGCGAAGGACCGACACGGACTAGCTCAACGTGCCGAGTTCGTGACGAACTCCGTCCACGAGCGCGACCGCTACCGCGCCCGCGATCCCAACTTCGAGTATTCCGAGATCTTCTTGCAGATCGCTATCGTGACCGCCGCGGTCGCAATCCTGGCCGAGTCCAAGGCGACGTTCGTCTTCTCCTTGGTCTCCGCCGCCGCCCGCCTCGTCCTCACCGCCACGGTTTCGTCTTTGGCTGGCCCCTTCCGTTTGCGGAACATCATTGAAGCATCGGGGGCTTGTCATAGATCCGTGTCATAGCTCGTCATAGCTCACTGCGGATGTCGTCGAGGTCGGGTCGGTCGCCGGTCCGGAAAGACGGCATCGCAGTTCACGGCGCGGTCCCGAGCTCGGTCAAAAGCTCGCCGAGCTGGTCCCGGAGACGGTCGAGGTCATTCTCGACCGTGCGCCAAACGGTGTCGTGATCAATGGTCGCGTACCCGTGTATGAGCAGATTGCGAAAGTCGACGATCTCCCCCAGCTCAGGAATCCGCTCGGCAACGGCCGGCGCCAGTCTCCTCAGTTGATTCAGCGCTTCGCCGAGAATCTCGAACTGGCGTTCCACCGCGGACCGGAGCATCGCGTCGCGTCGATACTGTTCCTGTGAGCGCCCGCGAGTGAACTCCCGAATGGAGTCGACCGCTACGCGTGCGTCCCAGAGATATGCGCGGACGTCACGCCGCATAGACCTGTTCGCGGGTCCGCTCGATCTCGGCTTTCACGTAGGGATTCGTCAAGCTACCCAGCATGACGAGATCGACCGGACGACCCAGGAGCGCGGCCAGTTCGCTGCGCAGCGAAAAGAAGGCCTTGAGCGTCGGTCCACTCTGCGTGGCGTCGAACTCCACCACGAAGTCGACGTCGGACCCGTCCGGATCGAAGTCCGCGCCGCGCGCGCCCGAACCAAACACGTCGAGCCGCCGCACGTGATGTCGGCGGCACAGCTCAACAATCGCCGCTCGCTCCCGCTCGATCACCCTGTGCACGTCTACGTCCTCAAGACGTGATGCGCAACACTTTGCACCATGCACTACCGTAGCACGTGACGAGTGCCCTCCCCACGCCGTGCAGGCAACACCTGATCGATGACATCCCAAGGCCCGCCAGAGGAAAGCCGGTGCCACTGGGCGATGCGTCTCGGGCTATCGAAATGGGTGCCGGTCCAGAATGCTGAGGCTCTCCTGGACGCCGTACGCGTCCAATGTCATCAACCGCTCGAACAGGTCAAGACCGCGCGCGCGAGTCCCGGGCAGACGATGCAGCGTCAGTGCAATCTCGACCAGATCCTTGGCGTTCCCAGCCCACGCTGTAGTGATGTCGCCCAGTCCCGGTCCCGCCGTCTCAATCAGTTTCTCGGCTACCGCGTGGACAAGCTCCGGATTCCACACCTCACGGAGGAGCTCCTTCAATCGCTCGACAACGTTCCCCCCGTTTCGGACCATCAGGACTGCCGGATGCCGCAAGAGCGCTTCCAGGATCTGGCGAGTGTAGTCATCGGCGGGAATTGGAGCACTACCCCCGAGGAGAGACTGAAGCGCCTCAGCAAGGCGGCCGTTTGCCCCCGGAATCAGCTCTAGAAGCAGCGGCGTGGTGACCTCGCGCAGAGACGGCTCCTGCCAGCCCCTGGTAACGGTATGAGCGACGCCAAGCCGGAGCCCTTCAGCAATCGCTGGCGCGTGGTCGCCACCGGCCAAGAACATGCCGACCCCTGCCTGCCGTTCGGCGTCATCGGGTCGATGACAGAGCACAAACGCTGCGACCTCGCCAGCCGCTTGCGGTCCCCGTGCCCATTCTCCTGAGACCCATTCTGTGAGGACGCGCTTCAATAGCGCAGCCGGAATCACGCTGTAGATCGACGCTATCAACCGCACTCCTCGTGCAGTCCGCAGAATCCCGGGATGACGCTCGAGCAACGTCGCGAAGAACGTAACTGAACGGTGTCGATCGGCGGCAGCCGCATATCGCAGGTCGTCGCCCAGTGCCTTCCAGACCCTGACCGAATCATTGCACGCCAAATGTCGTTCCAGCACCGCGAGCCAACCATCCGCATCTCCCGGTTCGCGTCGGAGATAGCCACACATGAGAGCAATCAGGACCGTGTAATTGAGGTCGCCCGAAACGGTGACGTATCCTCCGCCCCACAGGAGAGACCCGGATTCTCTGTCGGCTCTTTGCTCGTCCGCGCCAGAGCGACCTTCCGGCTCGCCGTCGTCTTGCGGCAGAGTGCGTTGAGTGAGCCAGCTCTCCAACAATTCACAGGTCTTGTCGTCGAGGCCCTTGCCGCGATCGGCCACCTCCCGTAAGCAACGCGCGACTTCGGCCTTGAATTCGTTCGAGGCAAATCCTCGCTCTGCGAGATCGTGGCTTCGTGCAATCAGCAACGATGGCGGTACAGGGCTACCGCTCAGCGCCGCAAGAGCCTGCCCCGCCGGCCGCTCTTGCCGTCGAGGTTCAAATCGGTCCAAGATTCCAAAAGCCCTCTGCGGGTCCCCCTTTGCGAACTCAGCGAATTCCCTCGACGCCAGTTCGCTGCTCCACCCGGTATCGTCGACGAGTTCCTCGAACAACCCGACGATCTCGTCATCCCCAGCCTTCGCCATCTGCGCCGCGGACATCCGACTGCGCGTAGTCTGAATAAGAGCGAAGGGCGCGTGATCGTAGTCGCGGACATCGGGAAGGGCGCGCTCCTCCATTTCCAGATGTCGCCGGGCCGGCGGTGACAGGCATTCGCGCGGAAAGCCGCGCAACAGTCGGAGTCGATGCTCACGCGCCCACTGTAGACGGGAGCGGCGAGTCGCCGCGTCCTCATCAACGGGCGTGTTCCGGTAGGGTTGCCATGTCATCACTGCGCGCTCGAGACGTGCCACGGCGACGCTCTCCAGAGCTGGCGCCACGGCGGCGATGAGCGCGCGGCTACCGCGATGAATGTCGTATGCATCGCCGACCGCGAACCGTCTTGGGTCTTCCAGAAGGTACTCGACAACAAATCCCGGACGAGCCGGTGCAATCTCGTTGAGGCCCAGCATCAGAAGGTGATGGACGATTATGAGGTCGCGATTCTTGTTTGCTACGATGAACTGGCAGAAGCCTTCGACATCGGCCCCTGCGAAACCAAGGATCGCAGCCTCAACAGCCTCCGCGAAGGGCCCTTCATGCCCAGGCCTGTCCCGCTCCAACCACAGCCCGAAGTGACGACGGTATTGATTGGTGAAACGTGGTTCTGCATCGGCAAGCCTTTCAAGGATCGCGATCAGGATCGGCCACGCGCGCTCAATGAATTCCTTCGGCGCATTTGCGACGACCTTGTCGAGGCCATGCCAGTCGCGGTTGTCCTCGAGGAGCTGCGTCAGGGCTCCTAAATCTACCTCGTCATCCAATACTCCACGTGTCGCCTCTCCAGTTTGCTCGGCCGAGCTGAAGTCGCTCGGGTCCGGCCGCGGCGGCCGCGCGGTCAAGATTCTCCGCAGCTTGGCCTGCAGGTGTCTCACAACCAAACCAGCAGCAAGGTCACCACGACGTTGAGACATTTGAGCGGCAAGTCCACGGATCCAGAACGTTCCGACAGCAGCGTTGTCCGCAATCTGGAATGCCAACGCAGCACTGCGGTCGTCCCAGACGTCGACGGCTTCGAGCACGTGGAAAGCACGCCCTAAATGAGTTTCCTCCGGCAGCCAATATCGTTCGACGATGTCCAAGACAGTGTTTCGCTCGAACGACAGCGCGGCCCGGAGCAAACCCGCGCAGGCCGCCGCCTCCGGCGCCGATGCGCGCATCAGGGACGGGAGCCGGCTGAGCATCCTCGAAAACCAACCGCGGCGGCCGCTCATTGCCCGCAGCACCCTGGCGCGCAAGGCAGGGTCTTCCAAAGCCGGGAGCAGCCAGCCGGCTTCTTCGTCACTGGGATCATTGACTTCGCCAAGAAACGCGATCAGCAAGTACTTCAGATGCAGTCTCAGGCCCGGCTCGGCCCACAGGCGCCCGAACTCACGTCGGTACTGGGCCGGATCGGTGCCCCGAAGGTAGTGCAAAGCGCTCCACAAGGTGGGGCGGACGAACAACGATTCCTGCTTCACCTTAATCACGTGGTCTGCGATGGACAGCCCGTACCGAAGAAACGCGCGAGCCCGGAGGAAGTCGAAGAGCGTCTGATGGCGAAAAGTGAGACTGAGGCGATTCTCGGAAAGCACCACGAATCCAGCCGCCTCGAGATTCTTCAATTCATCGCCGAACTCTCGATCAAATCGATCTCGAGCAAGCCACAGTTCTTCCTCCTCCGCCATTTCGATGGCGATACGTTCGGCCGCCTCGATGGTCCTCCTCCCATACCGTTTTTGCAGACGCTCGCCGAGAACCTGATCCAGCAGGCCGTGATAGCCGTTGAATATTGGTCGACCAAGTTCGCCTGCAAAGTGCCTGAGAAAGACCGCGAGGTGTTGAGGCGTGCGCAGCACATCGCGGACCTCGTTGCTCCATCCTCTGGGATCCAACCCTCGCGCGATGACCAACGGTTCCACTTGCTCCCAGGATAGTCGCGCCAGGGTTACGACTTCAGCCTTGCGCGTTGTGAGTCTGACATCGTGCCGGAACTCGAATTCACGACAGGACAGCACGACCTGCAGATTCGGTGTTCCTGCAACGAGACCGACGAGCTGCAGTAACGCTGAAAGGCGCTCGGATCTCTCGTCCATCAGGTCCGCAAGCGCGTCGAGCTGATCAATCAAGAGCACCACGCGACGGTCAGCAGCAAGCTGACGAAGCGCTGTGGTGACCGAGACAGGACAGCCGACCCATCGGTCAAGCTCTGCAAGCGTCGCCACCGACCGTGGAACCTGGTCTGCCTTGATGCCAAGTAAGACAGAGCCGTCTCGCGCGAGCCGGTTACCTAGACGAGCGAGAAGCGCTGACTTACCCTCGCCAGGTCCGCCAAGGAGCACAGCGATATTTGTCTCCGGCTGACCGGCCAGCGCATGCATTCGTTCCAGCTCAGGCCGCTCGATCCACTGCCCATCCGTCTCCTGCGGCCATCCAAGCAGCACGCGCGAGACGTTGCCAAACGCCCGCTCGATCGCCTCGATGTTGCCTTCTGTTGGCGTTACGAACTGAGCGGCTGGTAGTGGCGTTGAACCGGCTAGTTGTGACAGCAGAGCCGCTACGCTGTCCAGACGCTCTCCCCTGCTGGGTGCGTGTTCCGGATAGTGCCTTTCGATGACGTCGGGGTAGCAGGCGATGAGCGAGCGAAGGTCTTCCCAGCCCAAAACTTTAACGCCGAAGAGATCCTGTGCTCGGTGCTCCGCTGTGATCTCCCGCGCCACTTTCTCCAAGAGGGCATCCTTTGGTGCCGTCGTCACCAATATCCATTGCGCGAGTGGAGGCGAGAAGCGCTTCGCCTTTTCGACCTCAGCGCGAAGCGCCGTTTCAGTGACAATAGCGCTGTAGAGTGCGTCCTTGCCCTTGCATTGAACGCCATAGTATTGGCCTTGGGGACCGTTCGGCTGCCCGACGATGTCGGTGCCGTGCTGCGCCTGTCCCCGCCGCCCGTTCTTCTGCGCTGTCGGATCATTCCACACGTGGCGGAAAAGATCGAGGCACAGATCCTCGAACTGCTCCCAACTTCTCGGCGGCGGAATCTGTAGTTCGTGAAATCTCACAACGACTCCTACAGCGAGACTAGACGATTGTCCAGGCTGGCAGCAAGAACTCGGCGTTCAGGCGTAGGGCGCGACCTAGTTGCGGCAGTACATCCCCGATTTCGGGGCGAGCTGCTCCATCACGTCGAGGACCTTGTCGAGGTTGGCGCCGCCGGATTGGGAAGTTGGGTTCGAGGAATAGCTCGGTGAGGCCGGCCGCGGCGTAGCGCTGGATGTCTTCGCGAATCTCGGCGAGGGTGCCCCAGAGCGGGCGGCGTCCGCTACCCTGCGGGGCGTCGTGGACCACGTACGAGCCTCGGCTGACGATGTGGAGCGTCGACGGATCGCGGCCAATCTCACGCGCGGCCTCCTTGATCTGAGCCACGAGCGGCGCCACCTCCGCGAGCGAGACGTTGCCGTCGTTGAAGCTGTGACCGGGCGCGACCGCGCGCTTGATCACCGTAGGACCATAACCGCCGACGGTGATCGGCGGGTGCGGCTTCTGGACAGCGTAGAACAGACGCTGGAAGACCCAGAGCGAGTGGTAGCCGAACGCTTCGGCGCGCTGGGCGATCAGGATCTGGTTCTCGGGTGTGGCCCAGTCGCCGGCAGCGGGCGCGCGACGCCGAGCTTCATGCCAGGGGGTGCCGGTCAGCTCAGATGTGGATGGCCTGGCCGAGGGCGGCGAGCGTCGCCTCGAACCCCGCTTCGGACAGGGTGGGGTGGGCGTGGATGGTGTGGATCATTTCTTCGAGCGTGGCTTCGAGGGTGCGGCCGACCGCGAACTCGTGGATGATCTCGGTGGCCTCGGGGCCGAGGATGTGCACGCCGAGGATCTCGCCGGTGGCCTTGTCGGCGACGACCTTGACGAAGCCCTCGGTCTCGCCGAGCGCGACGGCCTTGCCGCTGGCCGTGAACGGGAACTTGCCAACCGAGATCTCGCGCCCGTTCTCCTTCGCCTTCGCCTCGCTCACCCCGATCGAGGCGATCTGCGGGCGGCAGTACGTGCACGACGGCACGTTGCCGTAGTCGACCGGACGCGGATCGCGGTCGGCGATCGCCTCGGCGGCCACCACGCCCTCGGCCATGGCCTTGTGGGCGAGCAGCGGAGCGCCGGCCATGTCACCGATCGCGAAGACGCCCTTCACCGACGTTTCCATCCGCGGCGACACGCGCACGAAGCCGCGCTCCATCGCGATCCCGAGGGCCTCCAGGCCGACGTCCTTCACCTTGGCGCCACGGCCCACGGCCATCAGCACCTGCTCGGCCTCGAAGCGGCCGGCGTCGGTCTCGACTCGAGCGCCCGCGCCGCCGCGCTCGATCTTGCTGACCTTCACGCCGGTCTTGATGGTGATTCCTCGGCGCCCGAACGTACGCGCGAGCTGGGTCGACACTTCCTCGTCTTCGATCGGGACGAGCCGCGGCAGCGCTTCGAGGATCGTCACTTCGCTCCCGTACGCGTGATAGACGTCGGCGAACTCCACGCCCACGGCGCCGGCGCCGATCACGATCAGCGACGCCGGGCGACGCTCCTGCCGCACGGCACCGTTGGACGAGAGGATCACCTGCTCGTCGATGGCGATACCGGGAAGCGACTTCGGCTCGGAGCCGGTGGCGAGGATGACCGCTCTCGCCTCGATCGTGTCGGCGCCGACCGTCACCGTCGTCGGCGATGTGAGCGCGCCGCGGCCGGGAACGAGCGTGATCTTGTTCTTGCGGAACAGGAACTCGACGCCCTTGGCCATGCGGTCGGCCACGGCGCGGCTGCGTGTGACCGCGGCCGCGTAGTCGGCACGCACCTCGCCGACCGTGATCCCGAAATCCGCCGCACGCTCGACGAGGTGCAGGACTTCGGCGTTGCGCAGCAGCGCCTTGGTGGGAATGCAGCCCCAGTTGAGACACACCCCGCCCGGACGGTCGTCCTCGACCGCGATCACGCTCAACCCGAGCTGAGCGCACCGGATGGCGGCCACGTAACCACCGGGTCCCGTTCCCACGACCGCGACGTCAGCCTTGTGCGTCGCCATCGCTACACGAGCAAGCGCAAAGGTTCTTCGAGGCGGCGCTTGACGTCCTGGAGGAACCGCGCGCCCATCGCGCCGTCCATCACCCGGTGATCGCACGAGAGCGTCAGGGCCATCCGCCGGCCGACGCTCACACCGTCTCCCTCGACGACCGGCACGCGGCGCACCGACCCCACGGCCAGGATCGCGCCCTCGGGAGGATTGATGATGGCCGAGAACGCGGCCACGTCGAACATGCCGAGGTTCGAGATCGAGAACGTCGCCCCCGACAGCTCGCTGGCGCGCAGCTTCCGCACCCGCGCCCGCTCGGCGAGATTACGCGCGTCCACCGCGATCTGGGCGAGTGACTTGGCCTGGCAGTCGCGCAGCACCGGCGTGATGAGTCCCTCGTCGAGCGCCACCGCGATGCCGATGTGGGCCCGGTGAAAGACACGGATCGACTCGCCCTGGAAGGACGCGTTCACGCCAGGATGCTCGAGCAGAGTCAGCGCGCAGGCGCGGATCACGAGATCGTTGAACGAGATCTTCGGCTGGCCCTCGAGCGCGTTCAGCTCCTCGCGCAGCGCCCACGCGCGGTCCATGGCGACTTCGCTCGTCACGTAGAAGTGCGGCACCGGCGCCTTCGACAGCGGCATCCGCTTGGCGATGATGGCCCGCATCTGAGACAGCGCGACGTCCTCGTATTCGGGTCCCGTGGCCACGGTGGCCGGAGACGGCGCCACGGCGGCCGGACGCGTGGCCGCGTCTTCGACGTCCCGCCGCACGATGCGCCCGCCCGGACCGCTACCCTGGACCACGCGCAGGTCCACTCCCGATTGCGCGGCAATCTTCTTGGCGAGCGGCGACGCCTTGACTCTCCCGGTCGCCGGCGCGGCGGGCCCGGTCGCCGGCGCGGCAGGCCCGGTCGCCGGCGCGGCGGGCCGATCCGACGGCGCGGGCGTTGCTGTCGCCGCCACCTGCATTGGGCGCGCGGGCGCTGCCGGACCACTGGCCGGAGACGGTTGGCGCGCGGCCGGATCCTCGCTTCGCGGCTGGGGCGGCACCGCTTCCGGACGCTCTGACGTCGGGGCGGCCGGCGCCGGCTGGGCGGAGGCGACCGCTGGCGCGGCCGTCGGGGCGGGTGCGGTGGCGACAACACTGGCGATGTCTTCGTCAGCCTCCGCGATGACTCCGATCAAGCTGCCCACCGGAGCGAGCTCCCCGGCCGGGACCAGGATCTTGCGCAACACACCCGCGCCGAACGCCTCCATCTCGACGTCGGCCTTGTCGGTCTCGACCTCGGCCAGGATGTCGCCGCCCTGGACGCGGTCGCCCTCCTTCTTCAGCCACTTGATGATCTTGCCGGTCTCCATGGCTTCCGACAGCTTGGGCATCACGACCTTCGTGACGGCCATGGTCAGCTCCCTCGCGCGTAGCAGACTTTGCGGATGGCGTCGATGACCTTGTCCTTCGACGGGGTCTTGGCGCGCTCGAGGTTGCGCGCGTACGGCATGGGCGCGCTGGCCCCGGTCACGCGCTCGACCGGCGCGTCGAGATCGTCGAACGCCTGCTCGGTGATGAAGGCCGCGATCTCCGAGCCCATGCCCGCGAACCCCGCGCCCGCCTCGACCACGACCGCGCGGTGGGTCTTGCGCACCGAGCCCACGATCGTGGCCGTGTCCATGGGCTGGAGCGTGCGGGGGTCCACGATCTCCACCGAGATTCCCTCTTTCGCCAGCTCTTCCGCCGCTTCCATGGCCCGGTACATCATGCCCATGTAGGCGACCACGGTGACGTCGGTGCCCTCGCGGCGCACGACGGCCTCACCGAGCGGGATCAGGAAGTCCTCGTCGTCGGGCACCTCGCCCTTCACCGCGTAGAGCGTCTCCGATTCGATGAAGATCACGGGGTTGTCGTCGCGGATCGCCGACTTCAGGAGGCCCTTGGCGTCGGCCGGCGTCGAGGGCCGCACGACCTTCAGCCCGGGCACGTGATAGAAGTAGCTCTCCATCGACTGGGAGTGCTGGGCGGCCAGCTGGTGGGCCGGCCCGCCGGGACCGCGGATCACGATCGGGATGTTGTACTGCCCGCCCGACATGTAATTCATCTTCGCCGCCGAGTTCACGATCTGGTCGAGGGCGAGCAAGGCGAAGTTGAAGGTCATCATCTCGACGACCGGTCGGAGGCCCACCATGGCGGCCCCGATTCCCACGCCGGTGAAGCCCGACTCGGCGATCGGGGTGTCGACGACGCGCCGGTCGCCGAATTCCTTGAGGAGACCCTGGGTGACCTTGTAGGCGCCCTCGTAGAGCCCGACCTCCTCGCCGATCAGGAACACCCGCGGATCGCGCCGCATCTCCTCGCGGAGGGCCTGGTTCAACGCCTCCCGATACGTGATCACCGGCATCGTGCTAGCTGCCCTCCTTGAAGATGTCGGTGAGGAGCCACTCGACGGGGGGCTCCGGCGAGGCGTCGGCGAAGGCGACGGCCTCGTCGATCAGGTCGTTGACGTCCTTCTCGAGCGCGCGCACGTCGGCCTCGGACAGCACGCCGTCTGCGACGGCGCGATCGCGGAAGAGCGCGATCGGATCGCGGAGCTTCTCGCGCTCGACCTCCTCCTTGGTGCGATACACCGCGCCGGCCGGATCGCGCATCGAATGGCCGCGGAACCGGTAGGTGCGGGCCTCGATCAGCGACGGGGTCTTGTCCCGGCGGGCCCGCGCCACCGCGCGCCCCACCGTCTCGCGGACGGCCAGCACGTCCATGCCGTCCACGGGCTCGCAGGGCATGTTGTAGGCACGCCCGAACTTCCAGATCTCGGTCTCGGCCAGCGCGCGCTCCAGCGAGGTCCCCATGGCGTAGCGGTTGTTCTCGCAGAGGTAGATCACCGGCAGCTGCCACAGCGCGGCCAGGTTCATCGACTCGTGGAACTCGCCCTCGGGGACGGCGCCGTCGCCGAAGTAGCAGAGGACGACCTGGTCGCCGCCCTGGTACTTGATCGCGAAGGCCACCCCCGCGGCCAGCGGCAGGTGCGCGCCCACGATGGCGTGCCCGCCCAGGAAGTTCCGGCTCTTGTCGAACAGGTGCATCGAGCCGCCCTTGCCCTTGCTGAGGCCGTCGCGCCGCCCGAACAGCTCGGCCATGGCCCGGCGCGGATCCGAGCCCTTGGCCAGGCAGTGCCCGTGCTCGCGATACGTCGAGATCGCGTAATCGTCCGGACGCAGCGCCGAGGTGGCGCCGGCCGCCACCGCTTCCTCGCCGATCGAGAGATGCAGGAACCCGCCGATCTTGCCGAGCGCGTAGGCTTCGGCCGCCTTCTCTTCGAAGCGCCGGATCAGCATCATGTCGCGGAGCAGTCGTTTCGCGAGATCGACGTCGAGGGCCGGCGCGCGCGCCGCCCTCTCCGTGGTGATGACGTTCGAAGCCATGATTCCTCCTACCAGCGCATCAAGCTGAGATCGTCGACGGACAGACGGTGGCGTGTCCGAAAGATCACCACGATGATGGCCAGACCGACGGCCACCTCGGCCGCCGCCACCGCCATCACGAAGAACACCAGGGCCTGGCCGTCGGCGCTGCCGTGGCGGTGGCCGAAGGCCACCAGGGCGAGGTTCGCCGCGTTCAGGGCCAGCTCGATCGACATGAAGATCACGAGCGGATTCCGCCGGACCACCACCCCCGTCACGCCGATGACGAAGAGGACGGCGGAGAGCGCCAGGTAGTACGACTCAGAGACCATGCGAGGCTCCGGCGGCGCTCACGTGCGCTTGGCCAGCAGCATCACGCCCACCATCGCCGCCAGCAGCAGCAGGGAGGTGAGCTCGAAGGGAAACAGGTAGTTGGTGAAGAGCAGCCGACCGATCGTCTCCACTCCGCCCGCCACCGCGGGCCCCGGGGGCGCCGCGCCGCGCCGGGCGACGATCAGCGTCAGCTCGACCAGGAGGGCCGCGCCGATGGGAACGGCGGCCAGCCGATAGCGCCGGCGCGGATCCGGGCCCGTCTCCTCCTTGCCCGGGATCAGCACCATGATCGCGAAGACGAAGAGCACCATGATGGCGCCGGCGTACACGATGACCTGCGCGGCGGCCAGGAACTCGGCGCCCAGCATCAAGTAGAGGGCGGCGATGCCCCCGAGGTTCACCACCAGGAACAGCGCGCCGTGGATGGGGTTGCGCTTGAGCACGAGCCCGAGGGCGGAGCCAACCACGATGAGCGCGATGATCGCGAACGCCACGGCCGCCATCACACCGTCCGTCCCGCCGGAATCGGCACCGGAGACCGGGGCACGCCGTTGGGGCCGGCCGGCTCCAGGGAGAGCAGCATCTCCTTGGTGTAGATCATGCCGCCCCGGCTGTAGGACGAGAACTCGAGGATCCCCGTGTCCATCCGGATCGCGTCCTCGGGGCACGCCTCCACGCAGTAGCCGCAGAACACGCACTTGCCGAGGTCGATGTCGAACCGCGCCGGGACCTTCTCGATCTCCGGGTTCGGGTGCTCGTCGGCCACGATGTAGATGCAGTGGGCCGGGCAGACCGTCTCGCACATCATGCAGGCCACGCAGCGGGGCGAGCCGTCCTCCCGCCGCACCAGCCGGTGCAGGCTGCGCAGTCGCGGCGAGTACGGCCTGCGCTCTTCGGGATACTGGATGGTGACCGCGCCCGGCGTGGTCCGGCGCCCGAGCGAGCGCGCGACGTGGCGACCGAGGTTGCGGAAGAAATGCCCCGCGGTCAGCCGCAGGCCGGCCAGCACCTCGCGCAGGTAGAACCGCTGCCCCAGCCTCACGACGGCCTCGCGACGAGCAGGACGAGGCCCGTCAACACGATGTTGAGGATCGAGAGCGGGAACAACCCTAGCCAGCCCAGCTTCATGGCCTGGTCGTAGCGGAACCGCGGCAGCGTCCACCGGATCAGCATCAGGAAGAAGATCATCCCCGCGACCTTGGTGACGAACGCTCCGACCTGGAGCAGGGTCACCGCGAGCGGCGGCAGGGCCAGCGTCGCGCCCCATGGGAACGCGAAGCCCGCGGCCCCGAGGTACGGCACCTGCCAGCCCCCGAGGAAGAGCGAGGTCGAGAGCCCGGCGAGGACCGTCGTCTCCACCATGTCGGTCATCAGGAACATGCCGAACTTCATCCCGCTGTACTCGACGAAATAGCCGATGATCTCCGACTCGCCCTCCGGCGTGTCGAACGGCACCCGCTTGGTCGCCGCGATGCCCGCGGTCAGGAACAGGATGAAGGCCAGGGGCTGGGTCACGATGCCCCACTTCGGCAGCCAGCCCCACAGCAGAGCGCCCTGGGCGCGGGCGATCTCCATCAGGTTGAGCGAGCCGTAGACCATGACCACGCCGATGATCGACGCCCCGATGGCGATCTCCGCGGAAATCATGAGGGCCGCCGCCCGCTGGCCGCCGAGGAGCGCGTAGTTGTTGGCCGAGGACCAGCCCGCCATCATCACGCCGTAGACGCCGAGCGAGAGCATGGCGAAGGCGTAGAGGATCCCGACGTTGAGGGTCACGGCCTGCAGCGGGATGACCCGGTCGCCGATCCGCAGCGTGTCGCCGAACGGAATGGAGGCGAACGCCATCAGCGCGAACAACACCGACACGAAGGGGGCCAGGTCGAAGAGCAGGCGGTCGGCGCGCGCGGGCCGGAAGTCTTCCTTGGTCAGCATCTTGAGGGTGTCGGCGAGCGGATGGAAGAGTCCCATGACCCGCAGGCCGAAGATCGAGGCGCGGTTGGCGCCGATCCGGTCCTGCATGATCGCCGACTGCTTGCGCTCGACCCAACCGAGGATGGCCGCGGTGTTCAGCACGAAGAACATCATCACGGCGACCCGCCCGAACGCGATCCCGAGATCGGCGATCATGGGACGGAGACCACCTGGCCGGCGTCGCCGATGGAGCGATAGGTCATGCCCGCGAAGGCCGGCACCGCCTCCGCGAGTCGGCGGAACCACCCTTCGGCCCGCGCGGGCGCCCCTTCACCGGTCACCGTGGCGAGCACCTGTCCCAGCAGGTCCCAGTCGGGCCGCGCGCTCCCGAACGGCTCCACCGCGGTGCGGAAGCGCTGGACGCGTCCCTCGAAGTTCGTGAACGTGCCCTCGCGCTCGACCCAGGCCGCCGAGGGCAAGACCAGGTGAGCGAGCTCGCTGGTGGCCCCGGTGTTCGTTCCGCTCCAGATCAGCGTGTCGAGACGCTCGAGCGCGGCGCGCGTCTCCGCGGCGGGCCAGGCGCTGGCCAGCAGATCGTGGTGAAACACCCAGAGACAGCGCAGGCGACCGGCGCGCGCGTCGTCCAAGAGCGCGTCCGCGCTGCCGCCCAGACCGATCAGCTCGGCCCCGCGGCTGTTCGGATTCTTGTCGCTCCGGATCAAGAGCTTGTCCTCGTCTCCGGGCGCCGCCGGTGGGACCGCGAAGGCCAGGCGCTCGATGCCAAGGGTTCCCGCCAGCGCCTCGAGCGCGAACAGATCCTCGTTGGACATGCGGGGAGAGGCGAGGATCCCGATCTCGTCGGGGCGATAGCGCGCGAGCCTGGACGCGACCTCCGCGATCGCCTCCTCCCACGTGATCTCGAGGGGGCCGCGGTCTGCGCGGCGGGAGGGCATGCCGATCCGGGTGGGCGCGTCGACGAAGTCGAAGCCGTAGCGGCCGTCGTCGCAGATCCACCATCGGTTGACGTCGGCGTTGAAGCGGGGCTTCAGGCGCGCGACCCGCCGGCCCCCGTTGTGGTGCGGCCGGCGGCGGTTGACGTGGACGTCGATGTTGCAGCCGCGCGCGCAGCCTGGGCAGATCGACTTCGCGGTGTCGAGATACCAGACCCGCACCTGGAACCGGAAATCGCGGTCGGTGAGCGCGCCCACCGGACAGATGTCGACCACGTTGCCCGAGTACTTGTTGCTGAGGTCGTGGCCGGGAAAGAGCCCGATCTCCGAGTAGTCGCCGCGGTTGAAGATGCCCAGCTCGCCTCCGCCGGTGATCTCGTCGCAGAAGCGCACGCAGCGCGAGCAGAGGATGCAGCGCTCGGCGTCCAGCATCACGTGGGGCCCCAGCGGCAGGGCCTTGGGCTTGTGGACCTTCTCGTCGGTCATGCGCGGGTCGTAGAGCCCGTGCTTCATGTAGTAGATCTGGAGCCAGCACTCCCCCGCCTGGTCGCACACCGGGCAGTCGAGCGGATGGTTGATCAGGTGGAACTCCATCATCGACCGGCGGGTCTCCTTCACCCGGTCGGTCTCGGTGAAGACCACCATGCCGTCAGCCGCCAGGGTGTTGCACGCGATGGTCGGCCGCGGGGCCTTCTCGATGTCCACCATGCAGAGCCGGCACTGCCCCGCGATGGAGAGCGCCGGGTGATAACAATAGTGCGGCACCTCGAAGCCCGCCGCCCGCGCCGCTTCGATCAGATTCGTCCCGGCGGGGACGTCGACCTCCTTGCCGTTGATCGTGAGCTTAGGCACGGGAAATCAGCGCCTCGAACTCCGGGCGGAATTTTTCGATGTAAGAGACGTAGGGGCCGACGGCGCCGTCGTAGAACGCGCAGATCGTGGTGCCCCCGCCCCGCTTGGCCACGTCGACGATGGTGTCGAGGTCGTCCTTGTGCCCGTGGCCCTCGACGATCCGGTGCACCATCTTGTAGATCCAGCCCGTCGACTCGCGGCACGGCGTGCACTGGCCGCAGCTCTCGTGGGCGTAAAAGCGGGCGAGGACCATCAGCGCCTCGGGGATCGACGCGCTCTCGTCCATCACGACCACGCCGGCCGAGCCGATCATCGAGCCCGCGTTCTTGAGTCCGTCGACGTCCATGGTGACGTCGATCTCGTCGGCGGTGAGAATCGGCGCCGAACCGCCGCCCGGCACCACGGCCTTGAGCCGTCCGGACGCTGTCACACCGCCCGCGTGCTCGAAGATGAGCTGGCGCAGGGTCACCGACACCGGCGTCTCGTACACGCCCGGGCGCTTCACGCGTCCGGACACCGAGTACATCCGGGTCCCGCCCTGGGTCTTGGTGCCGAGCCCGGCGAACCAGGCCGCACCCCGCTCGATGATGGGGGGCACGCAGCAGAGCGTCTCGACGTTGTTGACGATGGTGGGCTGGCCGAACGCGCCCTTGATGGCCGGGAACGGCGGCTTGACCTTGGGCCAGCCCTTCTTGCCTTCGAGCGACGAGATGAGCCCGGTCTCCTCGCCGCAGATGTAGGCGCCGGCGCCGCGGTGGACGACGACGTCGAAGCCCCGCCCGAGATGGTGCGCGTCGTAGGCCTCGCGCACCGCGGCCGAGAACCGGCGCCAGGGCTCCACGTACTCGCCGCGGATGTAGACGAAGCCGAGGGCCGAGCGGATGGCGCGGGCCGCGATCAGCATGCCCTCGATGAGGGCGTGCGGATCGCGCTCGAGCAGGTAGCGATCCTTGAACGTCCCGGGCTCGCCTTCGTCCGCGTTGACCACGAGGTACACCGGGCCCGTGTGGTTCTTCGGGATGAACGACCACTTCACGCCGGTCGGGAACCCCGCGCCGCCCAGACCGCGGAGGTTGGCGGCCTTGACCTCGTCGACGATGGCCGCCGGCTCCATCGCCTGCGCCTTCTCCCACGCCGCGTAGCCGCCGTGGGCGCGATAGGCTTCGAGCGTATGGGACGACGAATCGTCGAAGCTCCGGGTCAGCACGAGGGTCACGCGAGTCCCTCGAGGATGCGGTCCACCTTCTCGGGCGTGAGGTTCAGCTCGTAGCGGTCGTCCACCTGCATCATGGGCGCGGCCTCGCACGCGCAGAGGCACTCGACGGCCTGGAGCGTGATGCGACCGTCCCCGGTGGTCTCGCCGGCCTCGATCCCGAGCCGGCGCTTGACGTGGGCGAGGATCTCGGGAGCGCCCGCCAGATGGCAGGACAGGTTGTGGCAGACCGCGACCACGTGGCGGCCCTTGGGCTCGCGGAAGTAGAGCGTGTAGAACGTCACCACCTCGTGCACGTGCGCGGGCGAGAGGTCGAAGAGGCCGGCCACGTACTCCTCGGCTTCCAGGGAGACGTAGCCGAACGTGTCCTGGGCCATGTGAAGCACCGGGAGCAGCGCGCCGCGCTTGTCCGGATACAGCGACTGCAGCCGCCGGACCTCGGCCAGCTGCTCGGGCGAAAACGCGATGGCCGCGACGCTCACCGGTCGAGCTCCCCGCCGATCATGTTGACCGAGCCGAACGTCGGCACCATGTCGGCCACCATGCCGCCCTCGATCATCCGCGGCAAGGCCGCCATCGGCATCAGGCACGGAGGACGGCAGCGCACGCGATAGGGGCGATCGCCGCCGTCGGAGACGACGTAGAAGCCCAGCTCGCCGTTGGCGCCCTCGACCGGGAAATAGGCCTCGCCCATCGGCGGCCGGATCCCGTACCCCTCCATGACGAGCATGAAGTGGTTCATCAATCCCTCGATGGAGCCGTACGCCGTCTCCTTCGGGGGCATCACCACCCGCTTGTCGGGGACGTTCACGCGCGCCTGGGACGCGCGGTCCGTACCCTGGAGGTTCGGCGACAGCGTGATCGGAATCAGCAACAGTCCCTCGGTCTTGCCCTGCTTGCCCTGGTCCACGTAGCTCGCCGGATCCAGCGGCCGGCCCTCGAAGTCGACGTTGATGGGGCCGCCCGGGATCGTGTCGAGTCCCTGCTCGACGATCCGCATGGACTGTTCCATCTCGGCCATGCGCACGAGGTAGCGCGCGTAGTTGTCGCCCTCGGGCCGCGTGGGAATCTCGAATTCCAGCCGGTCGTAGACGTAGTAGGGCTGGGCCCGGCGCACGTCGTAGGCCACGCCGACCGCGCGCAGCAGCGGACCCGTGATCGCGTAGGCGACGGTCTGGTCGCGCGACAGCACGCCGATCCCCACCATGCGGTCCAGGAAGATCCGGTTGCCGGTGAGGAGGCGATGGACCTCGTCGAGCACCTCGCGCACCTGCTTCAGCGCGTGGCGCGTCTTCTCCGCGAAGCCGTCGGGAAGGTCGGCCTTCACCCCGCCCACCCGGCCGTAGGAGATCGTGAGCCGGGCGCCGGTGACGTCCTCCACCAGCTCCCACAGGAACTCGCGGGCCTTGATCATGTAGAGGAAGACCGTGAACGCCCCGAGCTCCATGGCCGAGGCGCCGACGCAGGTGAGATGATCGCAGATGCGCGAGATCTCGCTCATGATCACGCGGATGTACTTGCAGCGTTCGGTCACGTCTATGCCGAGCAGCTTCTCCACGGCCGAGGCGTAGCCGAAGTTGTTGATGAGCGGGGAGACGTAGTTCAGGCGGTCCGTGTAGGGGATGGCGTTGTTGTAGCCGCCGACCTCGCAGTCCTTCTCGAACGCGCGGTGCAGGTAGCCGATCTCGACGTCGGCCTTCCGGATCACCTCGCCGTCCAGCTCGGCGAGGATCCGGATGATCCCGTGCATGGCGGGGTGCGCGGGCCCCACGCCGACCGTGAGGTTCGGGTTCCCGCTGCCCGTCCCCGCCCCCTCCCCCAGCATGAACTCCCGCCGTGTCGTTTCAGCCATGGCCTCTGGTCAGATCGCGGGGCCGATCAGCGGCTGGCGGCGATTGATCGGATAGTCCTTGCGGAGTGGGTGTCCCACGAACTCTTCGTACATGAGCAGGCGCCGGAGGTCGGGATGGCCCTCGAAGCGGATGCCGAACATGTCCCACACCTCGCGCTCGAGCCAGTTCGCGATGGGCCAGAGGGGGACCGCCGTGGGCACCACCGCGTCGTCTTCCTCCACCGAGACCTTCACCCGCAGCCGGTGATTGTGGGAGAGCGAGTAGAGGTGATAGACGACCTCGAAGCGCGGGCCGTCCTCCCGGCCCGGAAACTTCAGGTAGTCGACGGCCGTCAGGTCCGTGAGCATGTCGAAGGCGAGCGCGGGCACGTCGCGACAGTGTCGCAGGATCTCCACCAGCGACTCGCGCCGCACCACGACCGTGTGATCTCCGTGCTGGTCGTGGGTCTCGACGACGGCCGCGGGGAAACGCTCTCGGAGCTCGTCGAGGAGGGCGGGCCCGGTCATGCGCCGATCAAAACCTCTGCGCGCTCGTGGCGATCCTGTCCTGGAGCTTCATCAGGCCGTCGATGACGCTCTCGGGCCGGGGCGGGCAGCCAGGGATGTAGACGTCGACGGGGATGATCGTGTCGATGCCTTGCACGGTGGCGTAGTTGTCGTAGAACCCGCCCGTGCAGGTGCACACGCCGAAGGCGACCACCCACTTCGGCTCCGTCATCTGGTCGTAGATGCGCTTGAGGACGGGAGCCATTTTGTGGCTGATGGTGCCCACGACGAAGAGAACATCAGCTTGGCGAGGAGAGAAACGGGGAAGGCCGGCGCCGAAGCGATCAATATCATAATGCGAGCACGCCGTGGCCATGTATTCCATCCCGCAGCAGGCCGTCACGAACGGGTACTGGAAGATGGAATACTTGCGGGCCCAGCCGATGGCGGCGTCGAGCTTGCCGGTGAAGAAGCCGCCTACTCCCACTCGAGCCCTCCCTTGCGCCAGATGTAGAGGAAGCCGAGCATCAGGATGCCGAGGAACACGATCATCTCGACGAAGCCGAACCAGCCGAGCGAGCGGTAGAGCATCGCCCACGGCCAGATGAACAGCAGCTCGATGTCGATGATGATGAAGAAGATCGCGACCGTCGAGAACTTGATCGCGAAGTGGCCCTCCGAGACCGCGATGGGGTCCTTCCCGCACTCGAAGGGCATGGCCTTGACGGGCGTGAGCCGCCGCGGGGCCAGGAGAGCGGGGAGGCCGATCAGCGCGCCGGCCACGGCCGCCGCGAAGGCGAACACCATCACGAGCGTCGAGTATTCGGTCACGCCTGCGCCTGTCTCTTGGCGTGGTACGAGCTGCGGACGAGCGGGCCGGACTCGACGTGGCGAAATCCCAGCGCGCGGCCGACGGCGCCCAGCTCGGCGAATTCCTCCGGCCGGTAGTACTTGACCACCGGCAAGTGCGCCGGCGACGGCCTCAGATATTGGCCCAGCGTGAGGAGGTCGACGTCGACGGCGCGCAGGTCGCGCAGGGTCTCGATCAGCTCGTCCCGCGTTTCTCCCAGCCCCAGGATGATGCCGGACTTGGTCGTCAGCTCGGGCGCCGTCGCGCGCGCGTGACGGAACAGATCGAGCGTGCGGTCGTAGCGCCCGCCGTGACGGGCCAGCTTGTAGAGCCGGGGCACCGTCTCGGTGTTGTGATTGAGCACGTCCGGCCCCGCGGCGATCACCAAGTCGAGCGCGCTCGCGCGGCCCTGAAAGTCGGGAATGAGCGTTTCCACACGGCACGGCGGGGCCTGGGCGCGCACGGCGCGGATGGTCGCCGCCCAGTGGGCGGCGCCGCCGTCGGCGAGGTCGTCACGATTGACCGACGTGATCACCACGTAGTCGAGACCGAGATCGGCCACCGCGCGCCCGATCCGCTCGGGTTCCTCGCGGTCTTCCCACACCGGACGTCCGTGGGCGATGGCGCAGTAGCCGCAGTTGCGGGTGCACACGTCGCCCAGGATCATGAAGGTCGCGGTGGCGTCCTGCCAGCACTCGCCGATGTTGGGACAGCGCGCTTCCTCGCAGACCGTGTGGAGGTTCCGCTCGCGCACGAGCCGGCGGAGTCGCAGGTAGTTCGGTCCGCCGGGAGCGCGCACCTTGAGCCACGCCGGCTTACGCCCATCCGGCACCGCGGCCGACTCGAGCAGTGGGAGTGACTGAACGGTCAAAACTTTTTCATTATGCCACGATCGTTCGAGGCCACCCAGAGCGCGCGCCGGTGTATCGTTTCCGAAACAGCCGGCGCGCGCGCCGGTGACAACGATCGATGGAGGAGCGCATGGCTCGAGTCCTGGCCCTGGTGATCGCACTGTTGTTCGCCGTCGGCGCCGTCCTGCCTGCCCACGCCCTCGCGCAGTCCACGCCCGCGAAGGCCGAGAAAGCCGACGCCAAGCCCGCGAAGGGCGGCGACAAGAAGCACGCGCTGCTCGACATCAACACCGCCCCGGCCTCCGAGCTGGAGACGCTTCCGGGCATCGGCGAGGCCTACTCGAAGAAGATCGTCGAGAACCGGCCCTACAAGCGCAAGGACGAGCTGGTGAAGAAGAAGATCGTCCCGCAGGCGACCTACGACAAGGTCAAGGACCACATCATCGCCAAGCAGGGCACGAAATAGCGGAACTCCCTGGCAACGAAGTTGCTCCTCCCTGAGATACAGAATCGACACGCCGTTGATGGGAGGACCATATGGGCAGAGCCACGTCCCTGCGCAAGGGTTCAGTCGTCGCCGCGATCGCCGTGCTCGGCGCCACGCTGCTCGCCGGATGCAGTTCCCGAACGACAGTCATGCCGGCGGCGAGCCCCCCGACGACCGCGACGACGATCGTGGTCACGGCGCCCGCCAACCCACGCATCGTCAACTATCCCAGCGGCCGCTACGAACTCTACGGCGACGGCATGAGCACCCCGTACTACTGGGTCTGGATCCCGGCCGGAGCGACTCTGCCCGCGCCACCGCCGCCGCCCAGCGTTATCAGGTAACTTCCGCGCGACCGTCGTGATGGACCAAGGGGAACCAGCGACTGGTTCCCCCCAAACCCTCTTTGGGCGCTGCGCGCGCCTCCGAAACTACGAAAAGAAGCACGCACACATGCAACGCCCGAAGCGCGAAGCCTGAAGCGCAACGAGTGAAGAAGAGTCGAGGACGCCGCGCAGGCTAGGGCGTGACCGAGGCGCGCCACGGCTCCGCCGGGGCGTGACGAGCCTGCCAGGGGGTTTGGGGGTGCGTCTCGCACCCCCATGATGGTTGGTCCTGCCGAAGGGGGGACTCGAACCCCCACGGGTTGCCCCACACGCCCCTCAAACGTGCGCGTCTGCCAGTTCCGCCACTTCGGCCCGAGCGAGATGAGAGCGAAGTATACCTCAGCCGCGTGAGGCGGCAAGCCGACGGGACTGGCGCAGACGGGGATCGAGCGCGTCGCGGATACCCTCGCCGAGCAGGTTGTACGAGAGCACGGTGATCAGGATCGCCAGCCCCGGATAGAACGACAGCCACCACGCGATCTCGATCGCGTCCTTGCCCTCGTTGAGGATGTTGCCCCACGTCGCGAACGGGGGCTGCACGCCCAATCCGAGGAACGAGAGCCCCGACTCGGTGAGAATCGCCGCGGGTACGCCGAGCGTCATCGCGACCAGGACCGGCGCCATCGCGTTGGGCAAGATGTGCCGCCACACCACGCGGAACCCGGCGGCGCCCACGGCCTGCGACCACAGGACGAATTCGCGCTCCTTGAGGGCGAGGAACTCGCCGCGCACGAGCCGGGTCACGCCCATCCAGCCCGTGAGACCGATGACCGCCATGATCGTCCAGATCGACGGTCGCAGGAAGGCCAGCACGGCCAGCAGCAGGAAGAACCGGGGAAACACCAGCATGAGGTCGACGAGCCGCATGATGGTCGCGTCGACCAGGCCGCCGCGGTAGCCGGCCACCGCGCCGAGCACGATGCCGATCGCGGCCGCGATGCCGACCGAGACGAACCCGACCGCGAGCGAGACGCGCGATCCGTAGAGCATGCGCGAGAGCACGTCGCGGCCGAGCTGATCGGTCCCCAGCGGGTGCTTCGCGGAGGGCGCGCCGAGCATGTTGTGCACGTCGGGTCGGTGCGGGTCGGCCGGCGCGAGCACCGGGGCGAGCAGCGCGAGCAGGACGAGCACCAGCACGACCGCGCCCCCGGCGACGGCCAGCCGGTTCTTGGCGAAGGCCTGCCAGAAATGCTTCACCGGGTCACCGGCGTCCCCGTCCGCCCAGACGGATGCGGGGATCGACGAGACCGTAGGCGACGTCGGCCAGGAGGTTGGCGACCAGGGTCAGCACGGCCACGACTACCAGGTTGCCCATGATGACCGGATAGTCGCGCTCGAAGACGGCCTGGACCATGAGCTGGCCCATGCCGGGGATCGCGAAGATCGACTCGACGATGACGCTGCCCCCGATGAGTCCGGGCAGCGAGAGCCCGAGGATGGTCACCAGAGGCAGCATCGCGTTGCGCAGGGCGTGCTTGCCGATCACCACCCGCTCGCTGAGTCCCTTGGCCCGCGCGGACTGGATGTAGTCCTGGCGGATGACCTCCAGCATGCTCTGCCGCATGTAGCGGGAAAATCCCGCCAGCCCCCCAAAGGTGGCGACCAGGATCGGCAGCACGAGGTGGCTCACGAAGTCCCAGTGCTGCCGCCAGCCCGACATGTATTCCCAGTTGAGCGAGCGCAGGCCCGAGATGGGCAGCCATCCCAGCTCGACCCCGAACAGGATCATGAGCAGCAGGGCCAGCCAGAAGTCCGGGGTGGCGAACCCCACGAAGACGAAGACGGTGGTGACCTTGTCGAAGACGGAGTACTGGCGGGTCGCGCTGGCCATGCCGATGGGGATGGCGAGGGCCACGATGATCAGGAGCTCGACGATGTTCAGCATCAGCGTCACCGGCAGGCGCTCGCCGATCTTGTGCAGCACGGGGCGCCCGTCCGGCGCGAACGACCGGCCGAAGTCGAGGCGCGCGATCCGCCCCAGCCAGTTCCAGTACTGCACGGCGATGGGCTGATCCAGCCCGTACATCTCGCGCAGCAGCTGGCGGGCCTGGGCACTCGATTTGGTGTTCATGGTGCCGCCGGTGACGTCGACCGGCTCGCCGGGGGCGAGGTGGATCACCGCGAAGGAAATGAAGGTGATGCCGACGAGCAGGGGCAGGGCGAGGACGAGACGCCGGAGCGCGTACCAGAGCATGCGTCAGGTCAGCCGTCCATGCGCGGTCACTCCGACATGTAGAGCTGGAGCTGCTTGGGCACGTACCATTCGTACATGTTGTAGTCGATGCCGATCGGGCCGGGCACGATCCCTTGCACCCGCGCGGCCACCGCCGGCATGGTATCGCGGAAGTACAGGAAGACGAGCGGCTGCTCCTCGGCGAAGATCTCCTGCAACCGATCGTAGACTCGCTTGCGCTCGCTCTGGCGGCAGGTCCGGCGGCCCCGCTCCAGCAGCCCGTCGACCTCGGGGTTCTTGTACGAGACGAAGTTGAACTCGTCGGGCCCCGTCTGCGAGGAGTGCCAGATGCTGTACTGATCCGGGTCGAGGCCCGTGCTCCAGGCCATGGCGGCCGCCGCGAAGCGGTGCTTCTTGATGTGCTCCTTCAGGAGCGCCGCCCACTCCAGCACGCGGAGCTCGACGCCCACCCCGACATCGCGAAGCTGCGACTGGATGATCTCGGCGATCTTCTTGCCCTCGTCGCTGCCCTGGCTGATCAGCAGCTCGAACGTGAACGGCTGTCCGTCCTTGACGAGCAACCCCTCGGCGTTCTTGGTCGTCCACCCGGCCTCGGCGAGCAGCTTGCGGGCGCGGGCCGGATCGTAGGGATACGTGCGGACGTTGGGGTTGTAGACCCAGGTGCCGTGCTTGTACGGTCCCGTCGCCTCGCGGGCCATGCCGAACCGAACCCCTTCGATCAGGTCGCGCTTGTTGATGGCGTGGGCGAAGGCCTGACGGACGCGCTTGTCGGCGAAGCGACGGTCGGTGTGATTGAGACCGAGGTAGTTGTACACCTTGTCGGCGTAGCGGAATTTGTTGTAGGCGCTCTTGAAGGCCGGGTAGTCGGTCTGCCGCTGGTACTGGAGCGCGGTCAGATCCGCCTGATCGATGCCCTTCGCCTTCAGCTCGAGGAATATCGTGGCCTGACTGGGGATGATCCGGTACACGATCCGCGAGATGTAGGGACGGCCCGCGTAGTAGTCGGGATTGGCGACCAGCACGATCTTCTCGCCGGCGCGGATCTCGTGAAACTTGTACGGCCCCGTGCCCACGGGAGTGGTGAAGTTCTGGGGCGCCTCCTTGAGCTTGCCGGCCAGCATGTACGACTCCAGGAGGTGCTTGGGCAGCATGGACTGCCCCCAGATCATGAGGGCGTTCGCGTACGATGATTTATAGCGGACACGGACGGTGTAGGGGTCGAGGGCCTCCACCGAGGTGACGTCCTCGAAGTCGTCCTTGTAGGGGCTCGGCGTCTTGGGATGGGACATGAGCTGGTAGGTGAACACCACGTCGTCCGCGGTGAACGCGCGCCCGTCGTGCCAGCGCGCGTTCTTGCGGAGACGGAATGTCAGCTCGCGACAGTCGGCGGCGAGGTCCCACGACTCGGCGAGGTCGGGGACGATGTTGGTGTCCTTGTCGTGGGTGATGAGGCCGTTGTAGACCAGGGCCACCGCGTCGTGCGAGTACTTGTCGCCGACGATGTTCGGGATCAGCCCCGAGATGTTCGCGGCCAGGGCCCGGATGAGCGTGTCGCCGTACGCCCGGTCGCCGGTGGGCCGCGGGGCCGCGCTCACGGCGACGTCGTCGCGCCGGTCGGTGCAGCCGGCCAGCGCGGCGGCGAGCAGGAGGACGAGCAGGACGGCGCGCACTACTTCGCGGGAGCCGGCGCCGCCGGAGCGGCGGGCGCCGAAGGAGTCGCGGGGACCGCCTGAGTCGGGGGCGCGGGCGTGCTGATCGGGGCGGTTTCGCGAACCACCGATCCGCTGCGCTGGCCGCCCATCAGGGCGAGGCTGAAGGACGTGATGGTGAAGACCGCGGCCACCGCCGTGGTGATCTTGCCGAGCAGGGTCGGCGTGCCCATGGACCCGAAGACGGCCTGGCTGCCGGCACCGCCGAAGGCCGAACCGATGTCGGCGCCCTTGCCCGACTGGAGCAGGACCAGACCGATGATCGCGAAGCACGCGATCACGTGAAGGATCACCAGAGCGAGATGCATCAGTTCCCCCGTACGGCGCCGGCCTGCGCCGTCTTCTTGGCGATGGTCACGAATCCCTGAACGTTCAGGCTGGCGCCGCCCACGAGCGCGCCGTCGATCTCGGGCTCCGCGGCCAGCGTCTCGACGTTCTCGGCCTTGACGCTGCCCCCGTAGAGGATGCGGATCGAGCCCGCGACGTCCTTCGAGGCCAGCTCGGACAGCAAGCCCCGCAGATAGCCGTGAACTTCGCCGGCCTGGGCCGGCGTGGCGTTGGCGCCGGTCCCGATCGCCCACACCGGCTCGTAGGCGAGCACCACGCCGGCGATGGCCTCGGCCGCGATCTCGGCGAGCCCCGCGCGGAGCTGGCCTTCCACGGTCGTGAACGTGAGCCCCTGACGCCGCTCCTCGGCGGTCTCGCCCACACAGAGGATGGGCGTGAGCCCGTGGCCCAGCGCCGCGCGGACCTTGCGGTTGATCAGCTCGTCCGCCTCCTCGATCTCACGGCGCCGCTCGGAGTGGCCGAGGATCACGTAGCGGCATCCGAGCTCGGTGAGCATGGGCGGCGCGATCTCGCCGGTGTGGGCGCCGGAGGGTTCGTGATGACAGTTCTGGGCACCGAGCACGACGGAGCTACCCGCCAGGATCTCGCCCACCGCCATGAGCGCGGTGAATGGCGGGCAGAGCACGACTTCCACGTCCTTCACCCGCCGGAGCCCATCGCGCACGCCCGTGGCCAGCGGCCGCGCTTCGGCGAGCGTGCCGAACATCTTCCAGTTGCCCACACAGAGCGGCCTCCGCATCACGCCTCCGTCAACGCCTCGACGCCCGGCAGCTTTCGACCCTCGAGAAACTCGAGGAACGCCCCACCCGCCGTCGAGATGTATCCGATACGTCCCGCGACCCCTGCCCGCGTCACCGCGGCCACCGTGTCGCCCCCGCCCACGACGGAGAACGCCGGTCCCTCGACCACCGCGCGGGCCAGGCCGAGCGTACCATTCGCGAACGGCGGCTTCTCGAAGACCCCCATGGGGCCGTTCCAGACGATGGTCCGGGCCGCGCGGAGCGCGGTCGCGAAGCGATCGACGGTGAGCGGCCCGATGTCGAGCCCCATCTGCGTGGGAGGAATCTCGCGGATTCCCACCGGCCGGCCCTCGGTGCTGTCGATCCCCGGCGCGACGATCGCGTCGACGGGCAGCACGATCGCCACGCCCCGGCGTCGCGCCGACTCGAGCACGCGTCGCGCTGTCTCCACCCGGTCGGCTTCCACCAGCGAGCGCCCGACGTCGTGCCCCAGCGCTCTGAGGAACGTGAACGCCATGCCCCCGCCGATCAACAGCGCGTCGACGCGCTCGAGCAGGTGCTCGACCAGCGCGAGCTTGTCGGAGACCTTCGCTCCACCGAGGATCGCGGCCAGCGGGCGCTCGGGCCGCTCGAGGATCCGGGTCAGGGCCTCCAGCTCCCGCCGCATCAGCAGTCCGGCCGCGGCCGGCTGGAGGTGATGGGTGATGGCCTCGATCGAGGCGTGGGCCCGGTGCGCGGCGGCGAACGCGTCGTTCACGTAGCAATCGGCCAGGCCGGCGAGCTGGCGGGCGAAGCCCTCGTCGTTCGCTTCCTCCTCCGCGTGAAAGCGGAGGTTCTCGAGCAGCAGCATCTCGCCGGGGCGCAACGCACTCACCCGCGCCTGCGTCTCCTCGCCCACGCAGTCGGGCGCCAGCGGGACGGGCTGGCCGAGCAGCGCGGCCAGCCGCTCGGCCACGGGCTCGAGGGAATATTCCGGCGCGGGCTTGCCCTTGGGACGTCCCAGGTGCGAGGCGAGCACGACCGAGGCCCCCGCCTTGAGGGCGTGCTGAATCGTCGGTATCACCGCCGTCAGCCGCGTGTCGTCGCTGACGGTCTCACCCTCCAGCGGAGCGTTGAGGTCCGCTCGGAGGAAGACGCGACGGTCTCCGAGGTCGAGCTGCTCGATCGAAAGCTTGGACACGCCCCTAGAGGGTCTTGCCGATGAAGCGGATCAGGTCGCGCACCCGCGACGAGTAGCCCCACTCGTTGTCGTACCAGGCGAGCACCTTGATCAGGTTGTCCTCGATCAAGGCCGTCGAGGGCAGGTCCACGATCGAGGAGTGGGGGTTGCCGTTGAAGTCCGCGGAGACCAGCTCCTCGTCGGTGGCGTCGAGGATGCCGCGCAGCCGTCCCGCCGCCGCCTCCCGGAACGCTTCGTTGACGAGTTGCGTTGTGACCGGCTTGGCCAGCTCGGCCGTGAGGTCGACCACCGAGACGTTGGCCGTGGGCACGCGGATCGCGATGCCGTCGAGCTTGCCCTTGAGCTTGGGCAGGACGAGACCGACGGCGGTGGCCGCGCCCGTGGTGGTGGGGATCATGCTCACCGCGCCCGCCCGCGCCCGGCGCAGGTCCTTGTGCGGGAAGTCGTGGATGGGCTGATCGTTCGTGTACGAGTGCACGGTCGACATGAAGCCGCGCTTCACGCCGAACGCGTCGTCCAGCACCTTCACGGTCGTGGCCAGGCAGTTGGTGGTGCAGGAGGCGTTCGAGATGATCCGGTGCTTCTTGGGATCGTACGCCTGCTCGTTGACGCCGAGCACGACCGTGACGTCCGGATCCTTGGCCGGCGCGGTGATGATGACCTTCTTGGCCCCGGCCTGCAGATGCTTCGAGGCGGTCGCGGTGTCGCGGAAGATGCCCGTCGACTCCACGACCACGTCGACGCCCAGCTCCTTCCACGGCAGGGCCGCCGGGTCCTTCGTCGCGGTCACCCGGACCTCGCGGCCGTTGACGAAGATCGCGCCGTCCTTGGACGACACCTCGGCGTTGAGACCGCCGTGGACAGAGTCGTGCTTCAGGAGATGGGCGAGGCTCTTGGCGTCAGCCAGATCGTTGACGCCGACCACCTCGATCTCACCGTCCCCCAGGGCGGTGCGAAAGAAGACACGGCCGATGCGACCGAATCCGTTGACGCCGACTCGAATGCTCATGGAGGGCTCCTTAGTAGGCCTATTCGCGCCGAGAGGGCTACGCCCCCTCGGACTCCCCGGCGGCGAACGTGGTCCGATTATAGGGTCACGGCGAGGACTCGGGCAACTGCGAGGACGCCGACCGCGCGGGCCCCGGCGGCGCGCAGCGTCCGGGCGCATTCGGCGGTGGTGGCCCCGGTCGTCACGATGTCGTCGACGAGCACGACGTGGGCGTCGGCGACGCGCGACGAGGCCGCGAACGCGCGGGCCACGTTGGTCCGACGCTCGCCCACCGTCAACTCGGTCTGCGGCCGCGTGCTCCGGCGGCGCGACAGCCAGCGCGACTTGACCGACAGGCCGGACGCCGCCGACAGATGGCCGGCCAGCAGCGTCGCCTGGTTGAATCCCCGCTCCCGCTCACGCCCGGGCGCCAGCGGCACCGGCACGAGCGCATCGACGTCGGGACCGAGGACGGCGCCGCACTGCTCGAGCATCAAGGCGGCGAGCGGCCGGGCGAGCGTTCGCTTGCCGCCGAACTTCAGCGCGTGCAGGGCGTCGCGGAGGACGCCGGAGTAGGCGCCGGCCGCGCGGGCATAGTCGAAGGGCGGGGCTCCCGCCACGCACGCCGGGCAGCGTGGCGCGAGGGCTCCCGCGGGCGGCTCGAACGAAGGCAGCGGCAGTCCACACGTCGCGCAGTACGGCGCCACGATGCGCTCGATGCCGGTCCAGCACGCTCGGCACAACGGATCGCGCCGGCCGGCGTCGAGGCCGTGCTCGCACACCGGACAGAGGGCGGGATACAGGAGATCGAGCGCCGCGGTCGCCCACGCGTTCATGTCGGGCCGACCGGGCGCAGCGTATTGACGCGCGAGCACCGCGGACAGCGGTCTTCCCAGGCCGCCGCCCCGGCCCCGCAGGCGGCGCACGAATGCGGCCAGTCGAAGGTCCGGGCCAGGCGCAGCGCGCGCCGATACTCCTCGAACGCGTCGCGCGTCTCGCCGCGCCGCTCGAACACCGCGGCGAGGAAGGCATGGACGACCGGCAGATCGGGGGCGCGCACCTCGACCTTCTCGAGCTGATCGGCCGCCTCGTCGAGCATCTCCAGCTCGAAGTAGACGCGGCCGAGCGCGACGGCCACCGCGAGGTCGTCGGGCGCGTGCTCGCAGGCGGCCCGATAGAGGGCGATCATGCGGCTCGGCCGGCCCTCGCTGCGATAGACGCGTTCGAGCCGGCCGAGGAGGACCAGGGCCGGCTGGACCTCGGCGGCTCGCTCCCACGTGCGCACGGCCTCCCGGAGATCGCCCGCGCGTTCCTGCGCGTCGCCCAGCGCGACGGCGGCGGGGACGAACCCCCGGTCGGCGCGCAACGCGCTCTTGAAGTGCGCGAGGGCGGAGGCGGACCGCCCGCGCTCGGTCTCCAGGTGACCCAGCTCGTAGTGGATGACCGCGAGCCGCCCGGCGTCCCCGCGATGCGTGCGCCGCGCTTGCTCGAAGAGCGCAGAGGCCTCGTCGTGGCGCCCCGCCGCCCGCGCGGCCGTCGCCCGATCGACCAGCTCGTCGCCACCGCCGTCGCCGGCGGACGCGCGAGGACCGAGGATCGAACGGAGGGAGCGGAACAGCGCGAGGAAAGCCAGCAGGTTCCGAAACGGCGACGTCATGACGGAGGGGACGGCGGCAGACGCGGGACTCGCGGCCGGCTCAGCCGGTGGCCATCCGCTCTTCTTCCTCCGCGAGACGCTGGCAGTTGATGCAGTAGCGGGCGAACGGCACCGCGTCGAGGCGCTTCTCCGCGATGGTCTCGCCGCACCGCTCGCAGGAACCAAAGCTCCCATCGTCGATCTTGGCCAGCGCGGCCACGACCTCGCGCAGCAGGCGCCGGTCGCCGTTGCCCAGCTCGAAGAAGAACTCGCGGGTGTACGCGGTGTTGGCCTGGTCGCCCAGGTCCTTGATCGAGTCGTCCTCTTGATCCTTGCCGTACGAGGCACTCTTGCCGACTTCGTCGACGAGTTGCCGCTGCTTCTCGATCAGGCGCTTTTTGAAGTTCGCCAGTCGATCCTTCCTCATTCCGACCTCCCATCGGGCACGTCCGTCTCGACGAAGGGCCATACGCTAGCATGCGCCCCCGACCCGCGCAACCAAGCGCGCGCCGTCAGCGCTCCACCGGCACCGAGGGCGCGTCGCCCCACAGCCGCTCGAGCGCGTAGTACACGCGCGTGTCCTCGAGAAACACGTGGACGAGCACGTCGCCGTAGTCGAGGAGCATCCAGCCGCTCTCCGGCGTGCCCTCGGCGTGCCGGGGCCGCACCGCTTCGGCCTTCATGGCCGCGCGGATCGCTTCCACGATCGAGGCCACGTGGGTGGTCGACCGTCCGCTGCACAGCACGAAGAAGTCGGTGACGCTGGAGAGACCCTGGACGTCGAGGACCACGAGGTCGACGGCCTTGCGGTCAAGGGCGGCCCGCGCCGCCAGACGAACCTTTCGGTCTGTCGGCCCCGCCGGGGTCACGGCTCGTTCCCCGCGTAGAGACGCTGGCCACGGATGTAGGCGGCGACGGCCTCGGGGACCCGGTAGGCGAGCGAGCGTCCCTGGCGGGCGCGCGCCCGCAGGTCGGACGACGAGATGGGCAGCGACGCCGCGTGGACGACGACCACGGTGGCCGGGGTGACGGGATCGTCCGGCCCCACGAAGTCCTCGGCCCCGATCTCGCGCAGGACTTTCTGGGCCGCCGCGCTCTCG
>Ga0193725_1000082_pt1 | contig 32440 bp, 38 predicted proteins | sample H2a2metaG_FD_143058 | JGI IMG/M metagenome (GOLD analysis project Ga0193725, IMG submission 143058) | Soil microbial communities from a riparian zone of the East river system, Colorado, United States - H2a2 | ecosystem: Environmental > Terrestrial > Soil > Riparian zone | place: USA: East River... | reverse complement strand
CGTGTGGTCGTTCCGCTGGATGGCTCACCTCTGGCCGAATGGATGTTGCGCTTCATCGTCGACATTGCCGGACCGCTCGATCTGGAAGTGGTGCTGCTCCGCGTGATCCGGATCCTCCCGCCGCAGATCACCGAGACGTTGCGCTCGGCACTTCTCGACAACGTCGAGCAGAACACGGCGGACGCGCACGAGTATCTGGTGCCGCTGGCCGAGAACCTCAGGACGCGGGGCATCCGTGTCCGGACCGAGGTGCGGCACGGCGAGCCCGTCGACGAGATCGTCGACTGCGCGCGTGAAACGGACGCGGACCTCATCGCCATGACGACCCACGGCCGCAGCGGCCTGGGCCGCCTGCTGTTCGGCTCCGTCGCCGAGGCGGTGCTGCGGCAGGCCGAGATCCCGGTCTTCCTCATGCGAATGACGGAGGCCCAGGTCGCCGACGGGACGGCCAGGCCGGCACTGCGGTGAGCGCGTTCACGTTCGACCGCGCGCCGCTCCGCGTCTACTGGGAGCTGACGCGGGCTTGCGACCTGGCGTGCCGCCACTGCCGGGCGGACGCCGTCCGCGAGCGGGCGCGCGACGAGCTCACCACCGAGCAGTGCGAGAGCGTGCTCGCGGCGCTGGCCCGCGCCGATGGGCCGGCGCCGCACGTCATCTTCACCGGCGGCGATCCGCTCAAGCGCCCCGACCTCGTGCGTCTCGTCGAGGCCGGCGTGGCCCGGGGCCTCGGCGTGTCGGTGGCGCCGAGCGCCACCCAGAGCCTCACCCACGACGCGGTGCACGCGCTGAAAGACGCCGGCGTGAGCGCGATGTCGCTGAGTATCGACGGATCGTCCGCGGCCCATCACGACGGCGTGCGCGGGGTCCTCGGTTGCTTCGGGTGGACCCTGGCCGCCGCCGAGCGGATCGTCGGCGCCGGCATCCCGCTCCAGATCAACACGCTCGTCTCCGCCGAGACCGAACCGCACCTCGAGGACACGGCGAAGCTGGTCGGCCGGCTGCGGGCGAACCGGTGGAGCCTCTTCTTCCTCATCAACGTCGGGCGCGGTCGCGCGCTCCGCTCGCTGACCGCGGCTGACTGCGAGCGCACGCTACGCTGGCTCGCCCGGAACGCGGGGCGCTGGCCGTTCGTCGCGAGCACGACCGAGGCCCCGCACTGTCGTCGCGTGATGCTCCAGCTGACGCGCGAGGAGGGCCGTTCCGACGGCGAGGCTCACGCGGGTCCTCGGACCCGCGGCTTCGGGATCCGCGACGGCAACGGCGTCATGTTCATCGCGGCCAGCGGCGAGGTCACGCCGTCGGGGTTCTTGCCGCTGTCGGCCGGCAACGTCCGCACGCACGATCCGCTCGAGCTCTATCGCGAATCGACGCTCTTCCGCGCGCTCCGCACTCCGCAGTTCTTCGGGGGTCGGTGCGGCGCGTGCGAGTTCCACCAGATCTGCGGCGGCTCCCGCGCGCGTGCGTGGGCGGCCAGCGGCGACGTCCTGGGCGAAGACCCGCTCTGCGCCTGGCAACCCGGCTAGCCTGGAAAATTCTCGAACGCGCTGGGCGCCGATCCGTGGAGCGGGGCCTCTTCAGCCTCTGACGGCCAGGCCGAGGATGACGACGATCAGGACGACGAGGAGGTCGAGGCGCGCGAGCCACGAGGCCCAGACGCGAATCCTGGGATCGGCGCCGGGGGCGCCGGCGCGGGGGCCGAGGACGAAATCGTGGAGCACGCTCAGGCCGAGCGCGACGACCACGAGGCCGAGCTTTCACTGGAAGCGTGCGAGCGAGCGCGACGAAGAGCATGCCGCCGACCCAGGTGATGGCGGCGACCACGTGGATGAAACGCAACGAGAGCGCCACCTGAATCCTCCCCTTTCGGCAAAGTCGTAACGACGCTCAAAGCTGACGATTGGAGGAGGGCCCGAAGAGGCCCCCCAGGAGGACCGTCCCGAGCCTCCCCGGAGTCACACGGCGATGAGCGCCGGGGGTTGGAGAAGCATGACCGCCGCGTTCGCATGACGCCAGACGCGCGACGCGGTTCCACCGGGGAGGCACCGTTTGAACCCGGTGCCGCGTGGCGTGGTGAGCGCGATGAGATCGGCGCCGAACTCGTCGGCCTCGCGGAGGATCTCCTCGGCCGGGTCACCGAAGCGCACGATGGATTCCACCGGCGCGTCGTCGAACGCAATCTCGACGCTTCGCAGGTAGTCGAGCGCCTCGGCCTCCAGGCGCGCGCCCTCCTGATCGGCGTAGGCGACGATGCGGCCGTTGACGTCGACGACCGCGTCGGGCACCGGGGCCACATACAGCAGCCGGACGGTGGCGCCGGCGCCCCGGGCGGCATCGGCGACCACTCGCGTGACGGCATCGGGCTCGGTCGTGAGATCGAGGGGAACGAGGATACGTTTCATGGTGTCCTCCTTCAGCGAGGGCCGGCCAGCAGGCGCTTGGCCGCGAAGTATTTCTTGGGACGACGGGCGCGGTCGCGCATGCGCCCCACGAAGCGCTGCAACCGACGGTCGAGGCTTTCGAGCACGGCGTCGAACGCGCGCCGGGGCGTCGTGTCGATGCACTCCACGTGCAGCGCGGGATGCCGGGCCAGCGTCACGTTGGCGGCGCACCGGATGGCCGCGCCGCCCTTCGGCCCGTTTTCATCCACGAACGCGACGCTCACCCGCGAGGGCTCGATCCCCCGCGACGCCAGCAACGCGTGGAGCCGCGCCCGCACACTGCCACCGGGCGTCCCTCTCAGAATCAAGAGCTCTGTCATGATAGTCCTCCGTCAGTCGACGGCCACGATCTCGCCCGTGGCGATCGCGCGCTCGGCGCCACGTCTGCCCTCCAGGACGAGCCGACCCTCGTCATCCACGCCAGCGACGCGTCCGCGCTGGCTCGTGTCTGCCGCGCGCACCTCCACGACGTGACCCCGCAGCACGTCCAGGTCGTTCCAGGATCGAAGGATGGCGCCCGCGCCACGGGCCCGATAGATGCCGAGCCAGCGCTCGAGGTGGTTCAGAAATGCGGTTCACCTCCACGCCGACGATCACGTAGTCCGCGATCGCGGCCGCGGGCTCGACGGTGGTCAGCGTGCGTCCGAGCCGGCGCCCATCGACCAGCACCTCGTTCGGCCAGCGCACGTGGGCGCGCGGGCCCTCCGTCGTGATCGCATCGGTGAGCGCCAGCGAGGCGATGAGCGCGAACACCCCCACGGAATGTCGGGGCATCCGCGGACGGAAGAGCACCGCCGCGTAGAGGTTGGCGCGCTCCGGCGGGAACCACGGCGGGCCGAACAATCCGCGACCGGCATGCTGCGTCTCGGCCAGCACGACCGTGCCCTCGCGCGCCCCCGATTCCGCCAGCACGCGCACCGCCTCGACGGTGGAGGAGAGCTCACGGAAGAGACGGATCTCGTAGCCGACGCTTGCCGTCGACAACTCGCGACGGATGAGGTCGATGCACAGCGCGTCCTCCGCGAGCCACGCGTCGTCGTTCATCCGACCGCTCACCGTCGCCATCATGCCGTCCGTATCGAGCAACCGAGGGGCCACACCCAACGCCCGCGAATTCACGCCCTTCGCCACCAATCGCGGTCACCCGACTGGGGTACGCCCGCCACAGTGATGCCCGGGCACCCCACGAAGCCTCCGAACGAGGCCGTATAATCGAACGCATGTTGCTCGAGTTCTTCACCGTGCTCGCTCGCCACGTCGGCGCATCGCGCCTGCTCACGTTCCCGCCGGCCCCCGTGCCGGCCGTTCCCGTCACGGCGTGAGCGACGCCACTGTCCTCATCGTCGACGACGAGCCGGACATGGTGGAGAACTGCGCGCGCATTCTGCGCCGCGCCGGCCATCGCTGCCTGACCGCGACCGATCCGTACCGCGCGCTCGCGCTCCTCGAATCGGACGCGCCCGACCTGCTGCTCACCGACCTCAAGATGCCCGGGCTCGACGGCATGGAGCTGCTGCGCCGCGCCCACGACCTCGATCCGTCCTTGCCCGTGATCATGATCACGGCGTTCGCCACCATTGAATCGGCCGTGGCCGCCGTGAAGGAAGGGGCCTTCGACTACTTGCCGAAGACCTTCACCCTCGACCAGCTCCAGGTCGCGGTCGATCGCGCGCTCCGCCACCGGCAGCTCCAGGTCGAAAACCGGAACCTGCGTCAGCAGCTGCAGGCCACGTTCGGGCTCGAGAACGTGATCGGCCGGAGTCCGGCCATGACGCGCGTGTTCGAGCTGGTGAAGAAGGCCGCGCGCTCGGAGGCCAACATCCTGGTCCTCGGCGAATCGGGCACTGGCAAGGAGCTGATCGCCCGCGCGGTCCACGCCAACAGCCCGCGCGCCTCGCAGGCGTTCATCCCGGTCGACTGCGCCTCGCTGCCCGAGCAGCTCCTCGAGTCCGAGCTGTTCGGCCACGAGAAGGGCGCCTTCACCGGCGCCATCAAGACCAAGCCCGGGCTGATCGAGATGGCGCACCGGGGTACGCTCTTCCTCGACGAGATCGGCGACATCGCGCTGGGTCTCCAGTCCAAGCTCCTGCGCACGATCCAGGAACGCCAGGTCCGCCGGGTGGGCGCGACCTCGTTGATCAACGTCGACGTGCGCGTGGTGTCGGCCACCAACCGCGACCTCCGCGAGGCCGTGACGCGCGGGCAATTCCGCGAGGACCTCTACTACCGCGTCAACGTCATCGCGCTGCCGCTCCCGCCGCTGCGCGAGCGCGCCGGCGACGTGACCCTGCTCGCCCACGCCTTCCTCAAGAAATACGGCCACGGCCGGATCACCGGCTTCGAGGACGACACCCTCGCCGCCCTCGAGGCCTACGCCTGGCCCGGTAACGTGCGTGAGCTCCAGAACATCGTGGAGCGCGCGTGCGCGCTGGCCGACGGCGATGTCGTTCGGCGCCGGGACCTGCCCGACTACGTGCTCGCGCGGGAGAGCCTGCGGACAGCCACGTCCGCCACCGCGGGTGGCGTCGATTCCCGGCTGGTCTCGACGGAAGGCCTGTCACTGACCGAAGCGCGCGAACGCTGGCTCACCGTGCTCGAGGGCAACTATCTCCGCGATCTGCTCGACCGGCACGACGGCAACATCTCCGCGGCGGCCAAGACCGCCGGCGTCGACCGCAAGACCTTCCACCGCCTCGTCGCGAAGCACCGGATCCGCTGAGCCGCCACGGCCGGTTGGTCCGAGCTCCACCGCGGCGAGGGTGGCACGCACGATCACGGGGTCGTCGGGGCCACGTTCATCGCCGGTGCCCATTGATTGCGGAACGAGCGGTCGGGACAACGCCGCCGGCATTCGATCGCCGTGGGCACTTCGAAGGCCGAGCAACGGGTCGGGACCGCCGCGCGACGGACACCGAGGAACCAGCGCTCGAGGAACTCCACCTCGACCTCGCGCCGCATCAGGGGGCAGCGAAAGCAGCGCCGGCGCTGAACCGTCCCGAAGAGATAGGCATGGCCCGCGGAGCACAGCAACAGCGTGACAAGCACCAACGACACGAGCTGAGCAACGATGAAGATGTCGGCCAGGCCTTGCATGAATGCCGCGCCTTCGCCGATCACGATTCCATCCATCGTGTCCATTGTCCGGACCTCCGCCCCCGAGGACGGCAACAGGTGTGCCACACGAAAGAGCCTGAGCCGGGGTCAAATGCGCGGCTTTTCTGCGGGGGGCGTCCTTTCTGAACTTGTCGCGGACCGGGACTGAGGCGGGATCGCCCCGGTCGGGGCACCGCTACCCCGTAGGTGCCGGCCACACACGATCACAGCGTCGGCCCAGGAAAATGAGACACGCGCCTCATGGACATGAGGCAAGCTGACCGTCTCGCCACGGGCTGCCAGCCGCCGTGGTACTCCGGCATTTGAGACGGATCGGCAAGTAAGGCGCATCGGATTTAGGCCCGACATCAAGACGGCGGCGCCTCCGGCGACGCCGCCATTGGGTCGGCGGCTAGGACGTGAGTGGCTTCTTCACGATGAGCACGGGACAGCGGGCCGCGCGGAGCACGTTCTCCGATACGCTGCCGAGCAGCAGCCGCTTGACGCCTCCCAGTCCGCGGGCGCCGACGACGACGAGATCCGTGTCGGGCTCGGCGGCGACCGCTCCAATGACCTCGGCGGGATGCCCGTCCGGTGTCACGCGCGATACGGTCACGCCATGACCCTCGAAGAGCCGGGCCAGCTGATCCAGCGCCTTCGTGAGCTCGGCTCGGCGCTCCTCCTTCACCTCGCGCACGGCGGACACGATTTGCTCGCGGATGACGGAGGGCGTGCTCGACGGAAAGTGAACCGGCTCCACCACGCCGATGAGCCGGACCGAGTGCCGGGCATCGAGCGGCCACGCGGCGACGAAGCGCCCGGCGTCCAGCGATTGTCCCGAGCCGTCGAGACCGACGACGACGTTGGCCAGCCGTCGCCGGTCTCCCTTGACGACGAGCACCGCACAGTCCACGCGCCGGGCCACGGTGAGAGAGACGCTGCCGAGCAGCCACGTGTCCACGAGACCGAGCCCGCGCGCGCCGACCACGACGAGGTCGGCGTCCCAGTCGTGGGCCTCCCGCACGATCTCGTCGCCCGGGGTGCCCTCGAGCAGCGCCGTTTCGATGGCCGCGACCGGTGACAGCGACGCGCGTGCCTCGTCGAGGATGCGGTGGCCGTCGGCGGCTACCGCATCGTAGTACGCCTGGACGCCGGGCCAGTCGAGCCGTCGCTCGATCACGGAGACGATCCTCACGCGCGACCGTTCACTCGGCGGCCACCGCGTGAGCCACGCGGCGGCGGCCCTCGCGTCAGAAGAACCATCGGTGGCGAGCAGAATGCGCCGCGGCGACGGCGGTCCGGCTCCCCTGTCCGTCATTTGTCGGTCATCCCCTGCATCCGCCGGGCGTGCTTCATCATGACGTCGCCCATGGCCTTCATCATTTCGCCGCGCATCTCCAGCATCGCGGCGCGCTCCTTAGGATCCATCGGCCCGGACGGTCCCATCATCGCCATCCCGGCCATGCCGCCCATCATGTCTCGGCACATGTCCATCATCGGCATCGCGGGGCCCTTCATGCCGTCTGGCCCCCCGGACGGCGGCGCCGGCGACATCGCGGCCGGCGGTTGGGCCATTCCGTGCGGCGGGGCTGGTTGCTGGGCGTGAACCGGGTTGACGATCAGCACCGCAAACAACGTGCTTGCGACAAGCGCTCCCATCGTCTTCATCACATGTCCTCCCCCTGAGCGGTTCTCCTTCGCCGGAGTCACTCGATCGTCGAATCACGCGGCCGGGTCGAGCCGGCCCGCCGCCCGCCGGAGCTGGGCCGCCCGCGCACGCAGCGCGGCGACCCGAACTTCGGCCGCGGCTGCCTTGAACGCGAGCTCCGGACGCGCGGACGCGGCCCGGCTGAGCGCCCCCATGCGATCGCGCTCGAACTCGAGCTGGAGCGAGACGCGCCGCAGCTCGCGTCGCGCCTTCGCTCGGTAAGGGGGGGCATCACCACGTTCGTGAACAGTGTCATGCCGGATCTTCGAGCAAGCGTCGTTCCACAGCGCCCCGATCGCGAGCAGGTCAGAATCGCTTTATCCACGGCACATCAACGACGGCGACACGCTCGCGACATGACGGGTGATGGGATCTCGATGGGACACCGGGACGCGGCCGCCCCGATCCGCCTTGGATTGCGGATCCCCGGGATCGTCGCGGTAGACCATGTTGAAGTCGTGGAAATCGCGCCCCGCTGCCCCCAGGGGCACGACCCGTCGGCGTGTCATCGGCCCTCTACCGTCGTCGCGGGCCGATGACACGCCAACAGGCCAGGGGCAACCCGCGCCGTCACGAGCCGGGATCGATGTGCAGCCGATCGTGGACGGCACGCACCCCGCGCAGGTACCGAGCGGAAGCGACGACCACTTGGCGCTCGGCCCACGTACGGACGTGGCCGGCCAGCGTCACCTCACCGTCCGGACTGACCGTCACGTCGATGCGCCGGGCCTCACGCTCCGCGCGCCGTTCGAGCGCTTCCTCGATGGCCGCACGGATCCGGTCGGGCGCCACCACGGCTGGCGAACGGTGATCTGGTTGTCCACGCCGCGCACGCCGGTGAGGTTACGCACGGCCCGCGCCGCATCGTCACGCTCGCTCACGGTCTCGACCATGCCCGTGAGGGTCACCCAGCCGTTCGAGACCGTGGACTGGATGTCCGGGTCCGGTACGAACACGTCCCACTCGAGCGCGCCGTCACGGCCTTCGTGGACGTGGGCCAAGCCCACCGCGTGATCTGATCGCCGTCACGCCCTACGATCGAGACGGTTCAGACTCAGCGCCGCACCACGAGGTCGTTCGCCACGCCCGTGCACCCCTCGATCGCGCGCGCCATGGTCTCCAGGGCCGCCTTCTCGGCCTCCGTCGGCACGACACCCCAGAGGAAGATTACCCCGCGCTGGGCGTGGACGACGAACCCCGCCGTTGAGGCCCAAGGCTCGGCCGCCAGCCGCGTCTTCATCTCTTCGACGAGCTGAGTGTCGGAGCGGGCCGCCGTCGCGGGGACCGCGGTGGCGAGCGCTCTGACGAGATCGCCGCGACTGATGATGCCGACCAGCGTTCCGTCGTGCACCACGGGCAAGCGGCGAAACCCGCGCGCGTGAAGGATCGACGCGGCGGTCTCGACCCCGAAGACCGGGCTGATGGAGACCACCGCGCGCGTCATCACTTCGCCGACCGTCGTCCCGACCACTTTGCCGTACTCGCGGGCGAGGCTCTCGGCGTCGTCGAAGAACCCGCGCCACCACGGACGCCTCGACCACGACCGCTGCCGAAGAATAAGATCCCCTTCGCTGACGATGCCGACGAGATGGCGGTGTTCGTCGACGACCGGGAGCCCGCTGATCCCGTGATCGGCCATCAACTTCGCCGCCGACTGGATCGACGTGGCGGGAGTCACCGTGACGACCTCCCTGGTCATGATCTGCTCGATCTGCACGCCGACGATCCCTTCTGCGCGCTCAGCCGCGACACCGCTCACCGAAGCGCGACCGTCTCGCGGTAGGCCGGAATCTCGACCGACCAACCGAAGCTCCCCTCGAATCCTCGCCCTATATCGCTATCGTTCCGGACACCACGTTGCCGATCAGAGCAGAGCACGACATCAAACGCAACCCAGGGTCACGAGTCGTGGCGCACCCTCGGGACGGGATCAGGCGCGCTTGTACCGGACGGTCAGCACGGGGCACGGGGCCAGCCGCACCACCTTTTCCGCCACGCTTCCCAGAAGGACGTGCTGAAGCCCCGTCCGCCCGTGGGTCCCCATCACGATGAGGTCGACGCCTCGCTCCTGAGCGACGCGGACGACCGCGTCGGCCGGGTGGCCGACGGCGAGGGCGACGTCCCACGTACCGCGGCCCGCGGCGGGGATGAGGTCCTGGAGTCGGGTGAGCGCCTCCTCGGAGGGATCGGTGCGGACCACCGTCGGTTCCGACAGCGGGCGCGCGCTCACGCGACCACCGCCTGTCGGATCGACGCTTCCCTGGGGTGGCGGCTCTGGGGAGCCGGTGACGTAGTAGACATCCGTGTCGGCGGGGGGCGCCAGCACGTGGAGGAGCGTCACCTTCGCGCGATGCAGGGTCGCTTCTTCGAGCGCGTGGCCCAACGCCTGGTTCGCGGGCTCCGAAAAATCCGTCGGGACGAGCAGGTGCGTGAATGCCATGACGATTCCTCCTGACGACACGAGGCCGTCGGAATTGCGGCCGCCAACCACCCGATCCCCAGCCGGGCCACGACGGCCATGATCAGCGCGACCCCGCTGGTGGCGCCGCTCAAAACGAGCCCGACGAGTCGGAGGATTGCCATCATTCACCGATGATCACCATGGCGCGCCATGGCGGGCCAACGGGGTCTCACTCCCCTTCTGTGCAGACTGCCGCACCACTCGATCATTCCCGCGCCGATCAACAGGCCGGCGCACAGCAGTCCGAACAGGAGAAGCGCCGCGAACCACAGGGAGACCTCCTGGCTCGGAACTGGTCTCGTGACTCCATGAGAGAGGGCGTACCACATGAGCTCCTGCATGCGGGCCCCTCCTTTCCTCAGACGTTCAGTGGTCACGAGCACAGCGCAACAGATGTGCCAGAGAAGTGGTTTCGGTCAAAGGCACGATTTTGCTGATGCGGAGGCCGTAGCGGGAAGGCGAGAGGCCGTGGCACGGAGGCGCCGTCGCCCCCGAAGGGGCGTTGCCGCCCCGGCCGGGTGAATCTCCGCGACTGCCTCGGGCGCGAAGCGCGCGCGGTCACGACTGAACGCGGCGTGGGGCGGCAATGGGACAGGCCGGGCACCCGCACCACAGCGCCTCGGCGTGGCGGCCGTTCAACGTCTTGGATTCACGGCGTTCACCTCTGGCACCTGCGTTGCTCCTTCGTATCCGCATGAACGCGACAGCCCGACTTCCGATCGTCGAGGATGCGCACCGCAACGATGACGCGCTCTCCATCGACCTGATTCGCCGAGCGCTCGGCACCCGGAACGTCGGGTTCGAGATCCATCTCTTCGGCGTCGTGTCGTCGACGAACGACGTGGCCCATCGGCTCGCGGAAGAGGGCGCGCGCGAGGGCACCGTCGTCCTCGCCGAAGCGCAGCACGCGGGACGTCGCCGCTTCGGACGACCCTGGTTCTCGCCCGAGCGCGCGAACCTGTATGCGTCGGTGATCTTCCGCCCGGCGATCGCGCCGGCCGCGGCTCCCGTCTTCACGATGATCGCTTCGCTCGCGCTCGCTGACGCCGTCACCGGAGAGGGCGTGCCGGCCACCGTGCGGTGGCCGAACGACGTGGTCGTGGCCGGCCGGCGGATCGGTGGGACGCTGGCCACGGCCGCCGTGACCAGAGACGTCGTCCAGCACGTCGTGCTCGGCGTCGGTGTGAACCTCAACGTCTCGCGCGACGCCCTCACTGCGGGCCTGGGCCCGGCGGCCGCGCTGGCCACGTCGGTGCGCGAGGTCGCGGGGCGCGCGGTCGACCGCAACCGGTTTGCCGCCTCGCTCTTGAACCGACTCGAGCGATGGCACGGGCTCTACACGGATTACGGGCCCGAGGCCATCCTGGTCGCCTGGAATCAGCGCGACGCCGTGTGCGGCCGGATGGTGGAGATCAGTCAGCCCGAGGGTGTCCGGCACGGCCGAGTCGTTCGCGTGGACGCCGACGGCCGACTCGTCCTGGAGTCTCGCCCTGGCGACAGGAGGCCCGTCGCTGGTGGCGAGATCATGGCCATCGACGGCATGAGGACTCGATGATCTCTTACACCCGACCGAGCAGGTGCGTCCATGCTCGCTGAAGTGTGCATGCGGCCCGTCGTGACGATCGAACGGACAGCATCCGTCCGCGATGCCGCGCGGTTGATGCGGCAGAAGAGAGTGGGCGCCCTCGTGGTCGCCAGCCACCACCGACCCAAGGGCATCATCACCGACCGCGACATCGCGGTGGCCGTCGTCGCCGAGGGCTTGGATCCGGCCGAGGTGCCGGTGGGCGACGTGATGCAATCGAATCCGGCGGTGATTCAGGGGGACAAGGGAATCCTCGACGCAGTGAAGCTGCTCGACGCCAAGGGAGTGAGGCGGCTCCCCGTGGTGGACAAGCGGGGGGACCTCATCGGCATCATTGCGCTCGACGACCTCCTGATGCTCCTGGGCACCGAGATGGGCCACGTCGCCGCCGCACTTTCGCGCTCGCTGGGTCGCCGGATGATCGCGTGACGTAAGAACAGCGCCGGGCCTGACGTTCTTCGTGTTGCTCAGGGTGTTCGCGGCGCCGGCCGCACTGTTCCACACGGGATGGTTCGTGGAGTCGCTGGCCACGCAGACGCTCGTGCTTTTCGTGATCCGGACCGCGCGCAACCCGCTGCGCAGCCGGCCGAGCCTCTGGCTCACCGTGACGACGCTGCTGGTGGTCGCCGCCGGGTGCCTGCTGCCCTTCATCCGCTCGCTCCGGCGCTCGGATTCGTGCCGCTGCCTGCGGCCTACCTCTTCTTCCTCGTGGCGGCCACCGTGACGTACCTGGCGCTGGTGGAAGTGGTCAAGCGCCGGCTGATCGGCCGGCTCATCGCCGAGCACCCTTGACGGGTCCCGCCTTCCGACCGTGTGGCAGGTTCGTTGCTCTGTCTCGCCGTCCGGAGGACCAAGCGCGCATGAGCGCCGAGAATCGAGACGTCGCCCGGGGCGTGATCGCCCCACATAGGGAGAATCCTCTGCTTCGTGTCCACAACTCGCGGCTGAGCCTCGAACGGCCGCTGGTGATGCTCGTCTGCGGGCCGGGTCCATCGGTCTCTCAGGCCGCCGAGCCGGCGACGATCCCGACATCGTTCGCCGAGGTCGCGGCGGCCGCGCTTGCGGCCTCGTTCGTCATCCGGGTGCCCGCGGCTGCCGCCCCCGCCGAAGATGGGTCCATCCAGAGCGTCCTCGATGCCGACGAGGAAATCCAGGAGGACGGACACGAGCCTCTCGATGCCGCCGCCGAGCTTCGCAATCGCACGGTGGGCACCGGCGTCATCATCGATCCGCGCGGCATCGCGCTCACCAGCACCCGCGGTCATGCTGCATGCCCCCGAGTTCGAGGTCGCCATGATGGACGGGACACCGGTGAACGCGACCGTCGTCGGCCTCGACCTCCGCAGTGACGTGGCCATCTTGAAGCTGGATGGGCGAGGCGCCTTCTTCCCCCACCTGCCGCTCGGCGATTCCGAGCGCGTGAAGATCGGCGATTGGGTGATCTCCGTCGGCGCGCCGCTGGGGCCCGCGGGGACGGTGGTCGCGGGCGTCGTGACCGCGACGCCCGCCCCGATGAGCCCGGACCCGGCCGGGAGCTTCCTCCAGAGCGATGCCGTGATGGGCCTCGGCAACGCGGGCGGGCCGCTCGTCAACATGCGCGGGGAAGTCATCGGCCTCGGTACCGTCCTGACCGCGAATGCGGCGGCCTACGCGGTTCCGTCGAACACTCTGCGACGGATCGCGTTCGACGTGATCGAGAAGGGTCGTGTGAGTCAGCCCTGGCTCGGCATCACGACCCAATCGCTCAATGCCGCGCTCGCGCAAGCCCTCCGCACGCGCGGCGCCGCGGGCGCGCTCGTCGCGGACGTGGGCGCCGGCGGTCCGGGCGCCGCCGCCGGCCTGCGCCCAGGCGACATCATCGTCGGCATCGGCGCCACGCTGATCTCGTCCCGCCTCCAATTCGAGCGCGCGGTGAGCGCGCTCCGTCCGGGTGACGTGCTGGCGTTGAAGGTACGCCGTGCCGGGCGTGTGCTCGTCCTCTCGGCAACGCTGGCCGATGATCCCGAAGGGATGCTGCTACGGCCCGAGGCCCGGCTCGCCAAGCGCCGGCTCGGAATCGAGGTGCGGCCCATCAACCCGATCAAGGGCGCCGTGGCCAACGACGTGGACTTCTCGGGCTCGGCCGGGCGCGCGGGCATCAAGGCGGGGGACGTCATCCGCGAAGTCAACGGACACCCGATCCAGAGCTCAGCGGACTTCGAGGCAGCCGTCGGCGCCCTCACTCCCGGCGCGCCCATCCTGATGCGCGTGCAACGCCATGACGTCATTCTCTACATCGTCGTCGACGCCGTCCCTTGAGCGACGCCGGTTCCGAGGCCAGGAGGCCGGCGCGCGACGGCCGGAGACAGTTGACAAGGAGCCGCGGCGGGCGAAACATTCCGCTGGGGAAAGGAATGTCGTCCGACCGCGAGGAACAACTCGAAACCGAAAACGAGCGTCTTCGTGCGCGCGTCGCCGATCTCGAGCGGGAGGCCACCGAGCGCACCCAGGCTGAAGCCGCGCTCGGCAGGGAGCGCGAAGCCAGCCGCCGGCAGAGCGAGGCGACGGCCCGCGCCTTCCTCGAGTCGGCCGCCGAGAGCATCATCGTGGTCAACCGCGCCGGCGAAATCGTGCTCGTCAATGCTCAGACCGAGCTGATGTTCGGCTACCGTCGCAGTGACTTGATCGGTCAGACTCTCGAGCTGCTGCTCCCCGAGAGCGTTCGGGCCGCGCACGTGCGGCATCGCACCGCGTACTTCGCCGAGCCGCGCGTGCGCCGCATGGGGAAGGATCTCGTGCTCGCCGGGCGGCGCCGGGACGGTACGCAGTTCCCCGTCGAGATCAGCCTCAGCTACGTGGAAACGCCGGAGGGGATCCTCGCGATGGCGTTCGTGACCGATATTTCCGAGCGCGTCGAGCTGCAGCGCGCCACCCGTCAGTCCGAGAAGCTGGCTGCCCTCGGCACGCTGGCCTCGGGTATCGCCCACGAGATCAACAACCCGCTCGGCATCATCTCTTCGCGGATCGAGGTCATGCTGCTGGAGGCGGAGAGCGAGCCGCTTTCCCAGTCGCTCGTCAACGATCTACTGACCGTACACAAGCACGCCGAGCGGGTGGCCCGGATCGCCCAGGGGCTCCTGTCCTTCTCGCGCCAGTCGTCCACCGAGATGGTGACCGTCGATCTCAATCGCGTGGTCGAGGACACGATCCTGCTGGCGCGCGGGCAGATCGAGAAGGCGGGGATCGCGATCGAGATGACCCTCGCCCCGGCGCTGCCGTCCGTCCGCGGTAACCCCAACGCGCTGAGCCAGGTCGTACTCAACCTGCTCACCAACGCTCGCGACGCGATGCCCAGCGGTGGGCGCATGACCATCGTCACATCGCCCACGCCGGACGAGGACGCGGCAGTCGAGATCGTGGTCACCGACACCGGTCACGGCATGAATGCGGAGACGCTCTCCCGGATTTTCGACCCGTTCTACACCACGAAGCCGACCGGCACCGGCCTGGGTCTCTCGATCGTCTACGGCATCGTGCACGACCACGGTGGCAGGATCACCGCCGAATCCACCCCGGGTGAGGGCACGCGCTTCATGGTGCGCTTGCCGCGTTCTTCATCAGCGGGACACGCGTAGCCGTTCCATCACGATCCACGTGGGGCACCGCGAGGACACCGCGCTGAGGTCCTGCCCCAACATCGGTCGATCGGTCTTCGTAACGGCGCGTTTTGGTTCGACTTCGGATTGGCAATCGAGTTGCTCATGGTCACGGACGGTTCGATTCACTTTCACGGAGGGTTGACATGAAGATCGACAAGCTGCTGGTCCCGCTCGACGGCTCGCCGCTGGCCGAGCAAGCGCTCGCGAAGGCGTTGGACATCGCGGAGGGCGGGACGCCGACCCTCCTGCTGCTGCGGGCTGCCGAAGCATCCACGTGGCCTGGCGTCGATCCGACAGAGGAGCAGATCCGCGTGGTGCACGAGGCCGAGGAGTACCTGAACGCCCTCCAAGCGCGCCTGGCGTCGAAAGGCATCCGCAAAGTCGAGACCTCGGTCTGGTACGGGCCGCCGGCTGCGGCGATCGTAGAAGCCGCGCGCGTCGGTCACGCGGACCTCATCGTCATGACGACGCATGGCCGCAGCGGCCTCGGCCGCCTCATCCTCGGCAGCGTCGCCGAAGCCGTGCTCCGCGGGACCAGCACCCCGATCATGCTGCTGCGCGCCGACGGCGCGCCCGTTGAGGCGCCGATCGGCGTCGCCGAAGAGCGCAATGCGGCTGGGACGCGACGATGAAGGGCACCATCCTGCACCCGACCGACTTCTCACCTCCCTCGCGGTCGGCGTTCGATCGCGCGCTGGCGCTCGCCCGCGAGGAAGGCTCTGAACTGCTGCTTGTTCACGTGCTCACGACAGCGATGCCGATGGTCGGCGACGGGTACATGTCGCCGAAGACGTTCGACGATCTTCAGCGGTCGATACGCGCACAGGCTCAGAAGCAACTCGACCGGCTCCTGGCGAAAGCAAAAGCCAGTCGGGTGCGCGTGCGCGGCATGCTCTACGAAGGCGTGGCCGCCGACGCCATCGTGCGCGCGGCGCGCGCCAAGCGCACGAAGCTGATCGTGATGGGAACGCATGGGCGGACCGGGCTCGCCCGGCTCTTGATGGGCAGTGTTGCCGAACGCGTGATAGGCACGGCCCCCTGCCCGGTGCTGACGGTCCGGGGAAAGTGACGCCGGAACGGTCGCGTTCCGGCGAGAAGGCGGCCGAGCCAGTGGGCCGCGGCATCGAGCGCGAGAACCTGGCGACGTATCTGGCGCACGTGCTCGCTGGGCAGGTGGAAGTCCGCGCTGTGCGCCGGCTCGGGGGCAGCGAGCCCGCGATCGAGGATCCCAAGGGGTTCGGTTACGGCGTGCCGCTCGAGGTCGAATGTCTCGTAGACAGGCGGCCGCGCGCATTCGTGATCTCGCGCACCCGCCCGGCCCAGGGCTTCGGCCACGACTACCCGGCCGACCGCGCGTGGCAGGCGCTCTACGGCCACCACGCCTACAACAGCTTCCCGCGCCACGTCCGCAGCCTGGACGTCGGATTCGTGCGTGAGCACGGCGAGATCGTCTCCGCGGCGGACGCCGTCGAGTTCTTCCAACTCGTCGAGAAGGCCGAGGGCGCGCTCTACTGGCTGGACCTCGCGCGCATGCTCGCGGCCGAAGCCCGCGATCTCGATCGCGCGCGAGCGCGGGTGCTCGCGCGCTTCCTCGCGGAGACGCATGCCGAACGCCGCGACGAGCCGACCCTGTACGTGCGCCGTCTGCGCGAGCTGTGCGGCCACGGCGAGTGCGTCATGGGGATCCTCGATAGCTACCCCGATGGCTACCCGCTGCTGCCCGAGCGAGCGCGCGAGACGTTCGAGCAGGCCATGGTGTCGTGGCGATGGCGGCTGCGCTGTTTCGGCCATCGCCTGCGGCGCATCCACGGGGACTTCCATCCGTGGAACCTGCTGTTCCGAGAGGGCACGACCGAGTTCTCGGTGCTCGATCGCAGCCGCGGGGAATGGGGCGAGCCCGCGGACGACGTCGCGGCGCTCGGGATCAACTATCTGTTCTTTGGGGTGCAGAAGAGCGCCCGCGGCGGTCGCGCGGGTGTGGACGAGCCGTTCCTTCAGCTGTTCCGGACGTTCCTCGATACCTACCTCGCGGCCAGCGGCGATGCGGAAGTGTTCCACGTCCTGCCGCCGTTCCTGGCCTTCCGTGCGCTGGTGATCGCGCATCCCCGCTGGTATCCCGACCTCGCCGACGCGAGCCGCGTGGCGCTGCTGCACTTCGCCGACCGCATGGTCAGCACCACACACTTCGTCGCCGAGGACGTCATGGACCTCTGGGGCTAAAGCAGCGTGCGGTGGATCCTTGCGACAGATGTGGCAGATCCGCCCCGCGACGGGGTGATCACGCCTCACCGCCCCCGCCTCCGGGCCCCGCACCGCCACGCAACACCGCGCTTTCCATCGCGACACGACTGGCAGTGACGTTGCAACTCCTCGCGCGAGCACCGAAAAGGGACGGGAGCCGAGCTTGAGCATGTGGACGATCTGGATCACCGGGCTGCCTGGTAGCGGAAAATCCGTGCTGGCCCGCGCCGCCGGGGAGACGCTGCGGGCGCGTGGCGTTCCGGTGAAAATCCTGGAGCTGGACGCCCTCCGCAAGATTCTCACGCCGACTCCGACGTACAGCGACCACGAGCGGGAGGCCGTCTATCGCCTGCTCGCCTTCATGGCCGCGACGCTCGCCGCGGCCGGGGTGCCCGTCATCGTGGACGCTACCGCGCATCGTCGCCGATGGCGAGAGTTCGCGCGCGAGCTGATCCCGCGCTTTGCCGAGGTGCAGCTCGAATGTCCGCTCGCGGTCGCCCGCGAGCGCGAGGCCGCGCGCGCTCCGGGAAACGCCCCGCCAGCCATTTACGCGCGCGCGGGCTCGGCGGGCGCCACCGTGCCGGGCGTGGATCGCGATTACGAGCGGGCGCTTCAGCCTGAGCTCATCATCGGCACGACCGCCGAGAGCGTGGCCGCCGGCGCCGACCAGATCATTACGCTGGCCGAGCATCTGGGCGCGGGAGCGTCCGCCGCCAAGCCCCACGGCGACGGCTGGGCGATCTGGATCACCGGGCGGCCGGGCAGCGGCAAGACCACGATCGCCCAGCGCTTGATGACTGCGCTGGCCGCGCGGGGGATCAGAGTCTGGATCGTCGAGGCCACCGCTGTGCGTCGCATCGTGTGGCCCGTCGTCACCGAGGACCTCGACGATCTCGTTCACCGGGCAGTCGTCTGTCTGGCCACGATGCTCGTGGAGGCGGGGATCGCCGTGATCGTCGACGCGACCGCGCACCACCGACGATGGCGGGAGCTGGCCCGTGAGCTGATCCCGCGCTTCGCGGAGATCCAGCTCGCTTGCCCGTCCGAGATCTGCGCCGATCGCGAGCGTGCTGCGCGCTGGCACCTGACCGGCAGCGCGCGGGGCGCCCCCGAGCCGAACGTGGGTGTCGACGTCGACCTCGTCCTCGACTACGAGCCCGCGCTGTGTCCGGAGCTGACCATCTACACCGACGTCCAGGACTGTGCCACCGCCGTCGCCGACGTGCTGTTCGTCGCCGAGCGCTTCCATCGCCCCGCCACCCACCTCCAGAAAGGAAGACCACCATGCGAGTGAGAGACCTCATGAGCCGGATCGTGGTCAGCACGCCGGGAACGACGCCAGTGCTGGAGGCCCGCGCGCTGATGCAGAAGGAGCGGATCCGCCACCTTCTCATCGTCGACGACGGACGGCTGCAGGGGATCGTGACCGACCGCGACATCCGGCTGAACATGGCCTCGCCGGCCACGAGCCTGTCCGTCTGGGAGCTCAACCATCTGCTGGCCCGCCTGACCGCCGAACAGGTGATGACCCGCACGGTGATCGCGATCGACCCTGAGCGCGACGCCCGCGAAGCCGCGCGGATCATGATCGACCACAAGATCGGCGCTCTGCCCGTGCTCGACGGTGAGCAACTGCTCGGCATCATCACCGAGACCGACCTGCTGCGGGCCTTCGTGGAATCGCCGGAGCCCGCGGCCGCACACGCGAGGAGCTGAACCACGATGCCTCAGGTGGTCCTGGTCGTCGACGACGAGGTCGATTTTCTTGCGACCTACGATCGGCTGCTGCGGCACCACGGCTATCGCACGATCGCCGCGGGTAGCCGGCAAGCGGCGCTGGCGGCGCTGGAGGGCGAGCCGCTCGCCCTCATCATCGCCGACGTTCGACTGCCCGACGGCGACGGCCTCGACGTCGTCCGCGCGGCCCGTGCGCGCCTGCATCCGCCTCCGGTAATCGTCGTCACCGGCTTCGCGTCCGAGCAGAGCCGGCAGCAGGCGCTCGACGCCGGAGCGACCGCGTACCTGGCCAAGCCGTTCTCCACCTCAGCCCTCACGTCGCTGGTCCGGGAGGCGCTCGCCTCGCCCTCGACGTAATGCGGCGAGCGCTGCCCCTGGCCCGCCTCCGCGGCGCGGGATCGTCGCCGCGGGGGCTCGACTCCGAAGACGTGCGGGCTCGCCGGGCGCGTTACGGCGTGAACGCCATCCTCGACATCCCCGAGCACGCCTGGCGTGTTATCGCGCAGGAGACCGCGCGCGATCCCATGCTGTGGTTCCTCGCGGGCGTGAGCGCGCTCTACGCCGTCGTGGGCCAGCGGACGGAGTCGCTGATCCTGCTGGCCGCCATCGCGCCGCTCGCGGTCATGGACGTCGTGCTGCACCGGCGCACGAGCGCGTCGACCGCGGGCCTCCAGGGTCGGCTGGCCGCGCGCGCCGACGTGATCCGTGATGGCGTGGCCGCGGAGGTGCCGGCCATCGATCTCGTCCCCGGCGATCTCGTCGTGGTCACCGCGGGCGCGCCGTTTCCCGCCGACGGGATCGTCGTCGCCGGGCACGAGCTCTACGCCGACGAGTCAGCGCTCACCGGCGAGGCCTATCCCGTGGTCAAGCGCACGCTCGACGGCGCGGATCTCGTCGATGTCGAGGCCGACGAGGTCTTCGTCGACGGTGCATCGTGGGCGTTCGCGGGCACGCGACTCCTGACGAACAGGGCGAGCGTGCGCGTGGCGTTCACCGGGGGCGAGACGCTCTACGGCGAGATCGTGCGCTCGGCCACGCGGGGGTCTCGCGCGCGCACGCCGCTCCAGATGTCGATTGATCGTCTCGTTTCGGTCCTCATCGTCGCGGCCGCGGTCGTGTGCGTGATCGTGGGCGCCGTCCGTCTTCGCCAGGGCTTCGGCTGGCTTGACGCTCTGGTCAGCGCGGCGACGCTCGCCACCGCGGCGCTGCCCGAGGAGTTCCCGCTGGTGCTCACGGTCTTTCTCGGCGTCGGCGTCTACCGGCTGGCGCGGCGACAGGCGCTGGTGCGCCGCGCCGTCTCCGTCGAGAACATCGGCCGGGTGACCTGTATCTGCTCGGACAAGACGGGGACGATCACGGAAGGGCGGCTGCGCCTGCTCGAGGCGATCGCCCACCCGGCGACCTCCGCGGCCGCACTGCTGGGGCTCGCCGCGCTGGCCTCGCGTCCGTCGGCCGGCGACCCCCTGGACGTAGTGATCGCCGAGGCCGCGAGCGCCGCCGGCCTCCGGAGCGACGAGCACCGCGTCGTCACGACGTTTCCGTTCACCGAGAGTCGCAAGCGCGAGACCGCGATCGTGCGCGAGCACGACGGGCGGTTGATCGCCGTGACCAAGGGGGCCGTCGAAGTCGTGCTGGCGCAAACGGTCCTGTCGCCATCCGAGCGCGAGGCGTGGCACGCGCGGGTAGCTCGGCTCGCCGAAGGCGGCAGCAAGGTGCTGGCGTGCGCGTGGCGTCCCGTCGACGCATCCGGCGACGCCGGCGCCGCGGCCGAACCCGACACCGGCTACCGGCTGGCCGGCGTGCTCGCCTTCGGCGATCCGGTTCGCGAGGGCGTCGTCGAGGCCGTCGCCGCGTGTCGCGCGGCCGGCATCCACACCATCATGGCCACCGGCGACCATCCCCTCACCGCTGCGTCCGTGGCGCGCGCGGTCGGGCTCGGCGGAGCCACGCCCGCAGTGATCACGGGTGACGAGCTGGAGGCTCCCGATGGCCCGCGCGGGCGCGCGCTCCTCGGCGTCGACGTGATCGCGCGGGCGACGCCGGCGCAGAAGCTGGGTCTGGTCAAGGCGCTCCAAGAGGCGGGCGAAATCGTCGCGGTGACCGGCGACGGCGTCAACGACGTGCCCGCGCTCCAGGCCGCTGACGTCGGGATCGCGATGGGCGAGCGGGCGACCCGGAGCGCGCGCGAGATCGCGTCGATCGTGCTGCTCGACGACAACTTCCGAACGATCGTGCGGGCGATCGGGGAAGGCCGTCAGCTCTTCGAGAATCTCACGCTGAGCTTCACGTACCTGCTGATCATCCATGTTCCATTGGTCGCCGCGGCGGCGCTGGTGCCGCTCGCCGGCTATCCGCTGCTCTTCCTGCCGGCGCACCTGGTCTGGCTCGAGCTGATCATCCATCCCACCGCGCTCCTTGCGTTCCAGGCCCGACCCGCCGGCGCCGCCATCCCGCGGGGACGCCCACGCCGCGCAACCCGCCTCTTGTCACGCGGCGACTGGATCATGATCGGAACGGTCGGCGCCCTGCTCACCACGCTCGTCGTCGCCGCCTACGCGCGGGGCGTGCACGAGCGCGGGGACGTAGGCCACGGGCGTGCGCTGGCGCTCGCGGTGCTGATCCTCGCAAGCGCTTTCGTCACGCTGGCGCTGGGCCGCCTGCGCACGCTCGCGGGAGCCATGATCCCAGCGGCGACGGTCGTCGTCTCGGCCGCGCTGGTCCAGGTCGCGCCGCTCGCGCAGGTGCTGGGCCTGTCGCCGCTCCACGCCGACGACTGGGGCCTTGCGGCGCTAGGAGCGCTCATCGCCGCGCTTCCGCTCGTATCAATTCTTTGGCCCCGTGCGTGGACTCGATCGTGGCGGGACACCGGCGCCCCGCGTGGGGATTCCGCGCCGGCGCTCGGCACAGGCGGCTCGCCGTAACGCTCCGAATTCACGCGCATCCGCCCTTGGCAATCTCCTTGCGTAGCCTCGTGCGCAAGGAGGGGTCAATGAAACGGACGGTGAAACGAGCGACGAAAGCACACGGCACACGGCCGACGGCCGCACCGCACGTCACGCACCCGCGAGCTGCCGGTGTTCTGCTCGCGGACGCGCGCGAGATCGACGAGATGCCTCTTGGACCCGCGATCACCGCCGTGCTCACGGGCGGCGACGTCGACGCGGACTGGATGCGCGCCGGGGATGCCGGCGACGAGGCCGTGGGCGGCAGCACCGCCACGCCGGACCAGGACATCGTGGACGAGATCGGCCGCGCGCTCGGCGTCGAGCAAGAATCCGACGCCGAAGTCTGGACGTCGCGCGAGATCCTCCGCGAGCGCGACCGCCACCGCTGGGAGCAGGAGGACTAAACCGTAGTGCCGACGCCACACTCGCCCGTGCTGATCCCGATAAAGGACGAGCGGTAGAAGCTAGCGGACCCTGTTCGGTCTCCGCCGGTCACAGCGTCGTGGATAGTATCGTCGCCCGAATTCTTTGGGGCGAATGCACCCCACCGTCCCTCGACTGCCCCACCAAACTCATAGCCCTCCTCACACCACCAGAAGAGACTCTCGGGTAATCGACGATTGGTGCGCGCTCCGGCTCTGGCAGTCCACTTGCTCTCCCGTGACGGCACCGCAAGCGCAGAAAGGGAGACGCCGAATGGACGAGAACGAACACCCGCGGGGAGCGCTGCTGTTCATGCTCGTGTACCTGCTCCTGCTGGCCGTGATGTGGACCCAGATGTACCTCAGGCTCTGGAGGGGCTGACGGTGAAGCGCGGGACGACCATTTACCTCTACGAGCTGGCGTGGATCCTACCGAGCATCGCGCTGCCCGTCGGCATGCTCGTCGCGCTCGCGGTGACGGCGTTTGGCGCCGGCATTCACCTGCCGAGTGACGTGGGGCGCGTGGATTCCCGGCGCGTCACCGAGACGGCGCCTTTCGATGCCCTCGGCGTGACGCAGATCGCGCCCGGGCAGTACGAGGTCCGCATGCTGGCGCAGATTTGGGCGTTCGCGCCCGGCGAGATCCGCGTGCCCGCGGGCTCCACCGTGCACTTCTGGGTGACGAGCAAGGACGTCGTCCACGGACTCTTCATCGCGCGCACCAACGTCAACGTGATGGTCCTGCCCGGACAGATCGCGCACGTCGAGGCTCACTTCGACCGGCCCGGCGAGTATTCGATCATCTGCCACGAGTACTGCGGGATCGCCCACCACACGATGGCGGGCAAGGTCATCGTGGAGCCGCGGTCATGACCTCCGTGACGACCGCACCGACGAGCACCGAGACGCGTGATCTGCGCCTCGGTCCCGAAGCGCGCATGATGGCCGCGTACCTCGCGGTCGCGCTGGTCGCCTTATTCGGTGGCGTGGTCACCGGGCTGCTCCAGGCGCTCGACCACGCCGGGATCAACCTCTACCCGTGGGTGTCGCCGTTCATCCAGTCGTACTACCACGGGCTCACCGTGCACGGCGTGCTCAACGTGCTCGTGTGGACCACGTTCTTCATCTGCGGCTTCCTGCCGTACATCACCATGCGCGCGCTCGGCCTGCCCCTGGCCCGGCGCGGCCTCGGATGGTGGACGTTCGGCCTGATGACGGCGGGGCTCGTGCTCGCGGCCATCCCGCTCGTGGCCAACGCCGCGACCGTGATGTTCACGTTCTACCCGCCGCTGCGGGCCCACTGGGCCTTCTACGTGGGGCTCACGCTCGTGGTGGTCGGCACGTGGCTGGTCACGCTGAACCTCGTCCTCACGTACCGCGCGTGGCGCCGGGCCAACGCCGGGCGGCGCACGCCGCTGCCCGCGTTCATGTCGCTGGTGACGTTCGCGATGTGGAGCATCGCCTCGCTCGGTCTCGCCGCCGAGATGCTCTTCCTGTTGATCCCGTGGTCGTTGGGTCTGGTCGCGGGGACGGACGCGCTCCTCGCGCGCTCGCTGTTCTGGTTCACCGGACACCCGATCGTCTATTTCTGGCTGCTGCCCGCCTACGTCTCCTGGTACACGCTGGTCCCGCGCCAGGCGGGCGGCAAGCTCTTCAGCGACCCGCTCGCGCGCACGTCGTTCCTCCTGTTCCTGGTGCTCTCCACGCCGCTCGGGTTCCATCATCAGTACACCGATCCCGGCATCCATCGCGGCTGGAAGCTGCTGCACGCGTTCCTCACGTTCGCCGTGTTCTTTCCGAGCCTGCTGACGTTCTTCAACGTCACCGCCTCGCTCGAGAGCGGCGCGCGGGCGCGGGGCGGCAAGGGCTGGGTCGCGTGGTTCGGGAAACTGCCGTGGGGCGATCCCTCGCTCGCCGCCCAGGTGCTCGCGATGCTGCTCTTCACCTTCGGTGGCGTCGGAGGCCTGATCAACGCCTCCTACAACCTCAACCTCGTCGTCCACAACACGGCGTGGATTCCCGGCCACCTGCACCTCACCGTCGGCACCGCGGTGACGCTCACGTTCACGGGGATCACGTATTGGCTCGTGCCGACGCTGTGCGGACGCGCGCTGTGGGGCCGGCGGCTGGCCCTCGTCCAGGTGTGGCTCTGGTTCATCGGCATGGCGATCTTCTCTCACGCGATGCACCAGCTCGGCCTCATGGGCGCGCCGCGACGGACGATGCTGGGCGCCGCCGCCTACGTGCAGCCGGAATGGGCATCGATGATGCGCTGGGTGGGGATCGGCGGCTCGATCCTCTTCGTGAGCTCGCTGCTGTACTTCCTGGTCATCGTGCTCACGCTGGCGCTCTCGCGGCGTCCGGCCCCGGCGCCGCCCGAGTTCGCTGAAGCGATGTCCGGGCCCGATCACTCGCCGCCGATCCTCGACCGCTGGCGGCCGTGGCTCGCGCTCGCCGCCGTGCTCATCGCGATCGCGTACGGCCCGACGCTGCTGCGCCTTGCCACGACGACGCCGCTGACCACGCCCGGATTCCGCGTGTGGTGACCCCGATCAAACCGGAGGATGCGATGAACGATACCGTGCCGATCGGTCGACGCCGCGCCCTAGCTCTCGAGGTCGCGCTCGGTCCCCTCGAGTCGGCCCTCGCCGGCGCCGGCGACGGCGCCTGCGCGGTCGGGCCGGACGGGCGCATCGTGCTGTGGAACCGCGCCGCGGAGAAAATGCTCGGCTACGCGGCCCGCGATGCCCTGGGCCGGCCGTGCTGCGACGTCTTCGTCGGGCACGACGATGACGGCAACCGTCTCTGCTACCAGGGCTGTCACTTCATGAAGCTGATCGACCTCGGTGAGACGATCCAGAGCTTCGACATGAAGACGCGGTCGAAGGCGGGGCACCCGGTCTGGCTCAACGTCAGCATCCTGCGGGTCGCCGACGCCGGATCGGGCGGGCCCGTGACCGTGCACCTGTTCCGCGACGTGACCGTCATCAAGGAGCTGTTGTCGCTAGTCCACGAGCGGATCACGGCGACGGCCGAGCGCGAGGCCGGCGTCGACCACAACACGGTGCTGAGCCGGCGCGAGCTCGAGGTGCTGCGGCTGCTGGCGATCGGTCTCAACACCCGGTCGCTGGCCGAGCGCCTGCACGTGAGCCCCGCCACCGTCCGCAACCACGTCCAAAATCTCTTCGCCAAGCTCGAGGTCCACAGCCGCCTCGAAGCCGTGGCCTATGCGTCTCGCCACAGACTCCTTTAGAGCTCGGCGGGGGCGTTCGAGGCGCTGAAGCGGATCCGCACGTTCGATCCCAAGATCAGGGTGATCGTGCTGACGGCGTCGATAGACCCGGCACAGCAACGTGGCGGCGCGCAGCCTCGGGGCGAGCGAGGTCTATACGAAACCCTACGACCTCGATCAGCTCGCGCGCCGGATTGCTGGGATGCAAACGGAGAGCTCATCCACGACGGGGGCGCAGGAATGTCTCTGAGCGCCCGGAACATCGTCGAGCGCCGGCGGGCCGACGAGCGGCTGCGCGTCCGGTCGGCCGCTCTCGAGGCCGCCGCCAACGGCATCGTGATCACCGACGCCGATGGGATCATCGAGTGGATCAACCCGGCTTTCACGGCGATGACCGGCTACGAACCCGACGAAGTCATCGGCCGCACCCCTCGCATCCTGAAGTCCGGACATCACGGCCGGGCGCTCTACGAAGAGCTCTGGACGACGGTGCTGGCCGGGCGGGTGTGGCGGCACGAGATGGTCAACCGCCGCAAGGACGGTACGCTCTACGACGAAGACCAGACCATCACGCCCATCGTCGACGAGCACGGCGCCGTCGCGCACTTCGTGGCGATCAAGCAGGACGTGACGGAACGCCGGCGGGCCGCGGAAACGCTGCGGCAGAGCGAGGAACACTTCCGGTCGCTCATCGACAACGCGCTCGACATGATCTTCGTGATGGACGCCAACGGCATCCTCCGATACGCGAGCCCGTCCGTCGAACGAGTGATCGGCTACCGGCCCGAGGAGCTGGTGGGCCAGTCGGCTTTCGCACGAATACACCCCGACGACCTTGGCACCGTCCAGGCCGTGCTCGCCGAAGGCAAGGACGTTCCGGGCTTCACCGGGTCGGCCGAGTATCGGGTGAGTCACAAGGACGGCTCCTGGCGGACGATCGAGGCGGTCGGGCGGAATCTCACCGAGGGACCGGGCATCGTCGGCATCGTCGTCAACGCCCGCGACATCACCCAACGCGCGCGCCTTCAGGAGCAGCTGGCCCAAACGGAGAAGCTGGCAGCCATGGGCAACCTGCTGGCTGGGGTGGCGCACGAGCTGAACAACCCGCTCTCCATCGTCATCGGCCACGCAACGCCGCTGGAGCACGCCGCCGCCGGAACGGAGATGGCCACGCCCGCGGCCAAGATCGATGAGGCCGCGAAGCGCTGCGCGCGGATCGTCAGGAACTTCTTGGCCCTCGCCCAGCTGGTCGAGCGGTATCTGCGCGACCTGCGGGACACGCTAGGCAAGAGCGGGCAGCGGGCTCGGCAGGCGTTGCAGGCGGACGTCGAGCGCGTCGTGGTCCACCCGGTGCGCGATGAAAAGGCGAAGCCCTTTGCCAGGGCTGAGATCATCACCACCGGCAAAGGGCTTCTCGACCGTGTAGCGTTCGTGGTTGCGCCGGATTTGAACCAGCGACCTTTTGGGTTATGAGCCGATAACCGGCCCACATGCCCGCCAACGGCCCACAACCTCCCCCAAGTTAAAACGCCAAGTTACCGCCTCCCGTGCTGGCGCCGGTTGGGCGCCGTCGGGGCCTGTTCTCGGGTAGAAGTCGGGTAGCTCAAGGTCACCTTGAAAGTACCGGGACCTTCGCGCCCTCTCGCCGTTGGGAGTGCTGACACTCCTGCGGCGGGCCTGTCCGAACGCCGCCAGCCCGGGCGCCGTCCGTGACCGGCTCGTCCCACTGGAGGTCCGCGCCGCACGGGCACCGGACCTCGTGATGGTTCCCGGCGGCCGGCGTCCACGGGTCTCGGATCTCACGGCTGCACGTCGGGCACGTCATCTCGGCCCTAGTGTCTCACCCTTGCTGCGGCGTCCATCAGCTCTAACCGCACACCGCGAAAGTATTGGATGATTTGCCACGAAAAGACTAGGAGTGAGGCACACAGACCAGCGTAGGAAATTGAACAGAGGGCCGGGCGCGATCCGTACATGATCATGAAGAGGTCCGACGCAGACGAGAGCAACAGCGGCGCGACTGTAGCGAACGGAAATGACAGCGCCCGAGTGAAGAAGCCGGGAACCCACGCGTCCACGGTGCCTTTCACCGCCTCCGTCCGGAAATAGCCATACTGCAGGAGTCCAAGTGCCACGATGACGGAAATGAACGTCAGTTTGCTCCCCAGGATTGAGACGGCTTCCGAGGGGCTCAGCGGTCGCGGCGGAATGGCGCAAAAGACGAACGAAAGGGCACTCGTGAGGCCCAGCGAGACGATAAGTGGAAGGGCGAGCCTCGACGTGATCACGGCCGCGTCACCTCGAACGACGCCGCCACCTCGGACGCGCAGTCGCGGCCCGCGTAGTTCCCGCGCAGCCTCGAGCCGCCGCCCTCGATGACCGCCGCGCCCTGGAATCTTCCGTCGCACGGGTTGACCTGGCGAGCGAGAAAATCCATGAGGCGACCCTCGGCAACCTTGGCCGTCACGGTGCCCGACGCGCCCGCGGTCGTGTTCCACGTCCCGACGACCTGGTCGCCGGTCTGCACGAGCGTGAACGTCACGCGCATCGTCAACGCCTGGCCGCCGGTCGTTCCCGTGACGTCGCCGCCGTACGTGCCGTTGAGCCCGACGTGCGCGTCTGACCCGGTCGGACGCCGCGCGAGTCTGTACGCCACGCTGTCGATGACGAACGCTTGGTTCATGCAGGCCCCCTCGAGCCGGGGCTCCCTGACCCGGACGATCTGCACGTAGTCCGCCCCCAGCTGCGCAGCTTTGTTCCTGAGCGCGGAGAAGGCTCCCTCGTACGTCCCGCGGGAGCCGTACAGCCCGCAGCCGCCGCCGTGTTGCGCCGTGACCGCTCCGATCTGCTCGGCGTCCCCGGAGGGCGCCTGAGACCCGACGCGGACGCGCGACGCTTCCGGGACAACCTCGACGCGACTGGCTGCGCAACCGGCAGCCAGGACTGAGCCTACGAGGACCGCCACGAACACAAACGCGAGCGACCGCCACGATCTCGTCAATACACGCCCCCCGGTTCCCCCGCGGAGCCGCGAGGCAGTCACGTCCGCGCGGTCGCTCCACGGGGTCGGCGCAAGGTTGTACCAAACGGTGCTGGAACGCAAACCATGGTCGGGACGGCGAACGATACGGCCGCCCTCGTCGAAACCGCGCCCGCCGTTGCCTTCCAAACCCAAGGGCTCGCAGGAACGCCCGCGTAGACGTAGGGTTGCGAGTCGATACCGGGCGGCGGAATCCGCTGTGGTTGATGAGATGGACTTGACGACGACTATGTTGAGTCGGGCGACTCGAACTCGGATCGCGGGAGTCCGCTCTGGCGGATGATCGAGAACAAGGTGCCCACCTTGATCTCGCGGTGGTCAGGTACGGGAACGGTGTGCGTACCGTCGGCTGCGCGTCGCTGCATGACGATGTGACTGCCGCGGCGACGGACTTCCCTGAAACCGTGGGCTTCGAGAATGCGGCAGACCTCGCGTCCCGATAGGACGCGAAGTCTACCCATCGGATGCGTCGAACCGCGTGACGAACACTTCGCTGTGCGTGCGGCGTCGAACTTCGTCCGGATCCGCGCACTCGAGGAAGAGTTCGACCGCCTCCTTCAGATTCGCCTTCGCGTCCTCGATCGTGGTCCCCTGGCTCGCGATGTCGAGCTCGGGGCAGAGCGCTACGTACAGATCGCCGTCTCTCTCGATGATCGCGGTATAGCTGCTGGTGGCCATCGGATGCCCTCGTCTGTCAGGCCGTGTTTCGACGCGAAAGGGGCCAGGTAGTTGCCCTGACCCCTTTGCCGTGGTTGCGGGGGCTGGATTTGAACCAGCGACCTTTGGGTTATGAGCCCAACGAGCTACCGGGCTGCTCCACCCCGCGGTGACTCTCTGGAGCGTACCCGACGGTTGACCTCGTGTCAACCGCGGAGGCGTCGCCGGCGCGAACGGCAACGCCAAGAGCGTGAGCGACGCGCACGGCGCGGTCGGTCTTGGCGGGTTCGAATCGGCCGACCGTGGTGAGCGCCCACAGCACGCGCCAGGCGCCGCGGGTGGCGAGGAGCCAGTACGTCTGGCAGCGGAAGATGCCCCAGAACTTCGCGCGCAGCGACGTGCGGGCGATGTCGACCGGGCGCGGGAAGTACGGGGCGAGGCTCTCGATCAATTCCTGGGTCACGATGCCACCGACCCAGATCGTCATGCCGAGCGAGACGGAGGGGAGCGTGATGCCGAGGACGAACAGCACGGGGTGGTCGGCAAAGCGATAGGCGAGGTGCCAGCCGAGAAAGCCGATGACCGGATACACGATGGCCGCGATCGGCCACTCCACGACCTTGTTGCCGACGTGGCGGCAGAGCTGGGCGGCGTTGAACGCTGTCGGCGCCTGACCCCGCACGCGCCGGAGAAAGCCGACGTCGTCGAGCACGCCTTTGTACCAGCGCGCGTTCTGGCGGACCATCTTCTCGGTCGTCTCCGGCATGTCGTTCAGCTCGAGCATCGGCATCGCGGCGATCAGCACGCCGCGGGCGGCCAGCGCGTAGCCGAGCGTCGAGTCCTCGGTGGCGCCCGAGGTCGGGAACCCGCCGAGCGACTGGAGCGTGTCCAGCCGCACGAACTGGTTGTGGCCGAGACAGATCTGGGCGCGGCGGAAACAGAAGTCGAAGACCGGCCGGACGAGACGCGCCAATCGCGGGGCCGCGGCCTCGAAGCGCGCGAACAGCGCGATGCGCCGGCGCTCGTTCAGCAAGCGGGCGATCGACACGCGGATGAAGATCGACGACTGCTGCACGGCACAGACGCGACCGCGCATCGGGAGCTTCTCGAAGTTGGCGAGCGAGAGCGTGACGCCCTGGTAGGCGAGGCTCGGGTCGTCGCCCAGCACGTCGGCGGCGATCCAGCGGTAGACGTTGCGATCGGGCAGCGAATCGGCGTCGCTCACCCCCACGTAGACGCGGGTGGGATCGCGATGCCCGTTGAGCAGCGGGCCCAGGAACTCCGGGCGCAGCGCCCAGTTCAGCTGGTGGGCCTTGCGGCCCGGGCCGGGCATGATCTGCAGCGACAGCATCTTCTGCTGCCACGGCGGCAGCTCGGCGCGGAAGCGGCGCACCAGCTCGGCGGTGCTCGCCGGCATGGCCGGATGCGGCGACCGATCCTCCTCGGCCTTCGTCACCACCACCACGTGCAGCTTGCCGTGCGGGTAGCGCGAGTCCAGGAGCGCGCGCAGGGTGTGGGCGATCTCGGGCTCCTGGTACGCGGGGACGAGGTGGATGAACAGGGGCGCCCGCGTTTCCCGCTCGAGCGCGGCCTCGTCGGGGAGACGGTCGAGCCGCTCGTAGGCGTCCTCGACGAAGCGGCAGGTCGTGGCCATGCCCTTCCAGTCGATCAGAAGCTTGAAGGCGGCGCGGAAGTTGACAAACGACGAGACCACGAACAGCGCGCCCCAGAACCACGCCGATCCCCACAGCGTGTCCACCGTCACTGGCTCACTTTGTCCTTCGGCGGGAACTTCAGGACGGTCTCCCCCGGGCGCACCATGCCCCGCTCCTCGCGGGCGATCCGCTCGAGATACGCGGGATCGTTGCGCAGGCGGTCGATCACCTGGGCCAGACGCTCGGCTTCCCGGCGCAGGCTCACGTTCTCGCGCTCGAGGCTCTGGAGCTGCTCGCGCATCTGGCGGAGGCGCACCACCCCTTGCCACCCATAGACCGTGAGCCCGGCGAGGAGCAGGACCACGAGGGCGCCGCCGACGACCCGCGGCCTCACCGGGCCACGCGCGTGTAGAGACCGCGTCCGGGGAAAGAGGCCGCGTGCCCCAGCTCCTCCTCGATGCGCAGGAGCTGGTTGTACTTGGCGGTGCGATCGGTGCGGGCCACCGAGCCGGTCTTGATCTGGCCGGCGTTGACGGCGACGGCGAGATCCGCGACGAACGTATCTTCCGTTTCCCCGGAGCGGTGCGAGATCACGGTGCCGTAGCCCGCGCGCTTGGCCAGCTCGATGGCCTGGAGCGTCTCGGTGAGCGTGCCCACCTGGTTGACCTTCACCAGCACCGCGTTGGCGATGCCGTTCTTGATCCCCTGCTGGATGATGGCGGGGTTGGTCACGAAGAGATCGTCGCCGACGAGCTGCACGCGCGCGCCCAGCCGCCGCGTCAACGCGCCCCACCCGCCCCAGTCGTCCTCGCCCAGTCCGTCCTCGATGGACACGATGGGGTAGCGCTCGAGCAGCGACTCGTACATCGCGATCATCTCGTCGCCGGTGCGCACGACGCCGTCGCGGGCGAGCCGATAGCGCCCGCCCGACTCCGCGAATTCACTGGCCGCCACGTCGAGGGCGAGGAACACGTCCTCCCCCGGCCGGTAGCCGGCGCGCTCGATGGCCGTGAGGAACAGGTCGAGGGCGGCGACGTTGGACCCGAGCGCGGGCGCGAACCCGCCCTCGTCGCCGACACCGGTGGAGAGCCCCCGCTCGTGGAGCAGGTCCTTGAGCGTGTGAAAGATCTCGACGCCCATCCGCAGCGCGGCGCTGAAGCTCTCCGCGCCCGCCGGCACCAGCATGAACTCCTGGATGTCGAGCCCGTTGTCGGCGTGGGCGCCGCCGTTGAGCACGTTCATGAGCGGCACCGGCAAGAGCCGCGCTCCCACGCCGCCCAGGTAGGCGTAGAGCGGAAGACCCACTTCGTCGGCGCCGGCCCGCGCGACCGCGAGCGAGACGGCGAGGATCGCGTTGGCGCCCAGCCCTGACTTGTTGGGGGTGCCGTCCAGCTCGAGCATTGCCTGATCGACCGCCGCCTGCTCGGTGGCCTCCATGCCCTCGATCTCGGCGGCGATGGTTTCTTCGACGTTCTTCACCGCCCGCTGCACGCCCTTGCCGCGATAGCGCTGGCTGTCGCCGTCGCGCAGCTCCACCGCCTCGCGCTTGCCGGTCGACGCGCCCGAGGGCACGGCCGCGCGGCCCCAC
>Ga0193725_1000081_pt1 | contig 32756 bp, 30 predicted proteins | sample H2a2metaG_FD_143058 | JGI IMG/M metagenome (GOLD analysis project Ga0193725, IMG submission 143058) | Soil microbial communities from a riparian zone of the East river system, Colorado, United States - H2a2 | ecosystem: Environmental > Terrestrial > Soil > Riparian zone | place: USA: East River... | reverse complement strand
ATCGTGTGCGACGCGGCCGAGATCGACCGGCGCTTCGGGCCGGACGCGTTCGACGTGGTCGTGTCCACCGAGCTGCTCGAGCACGCCCGCGAGTGGAAGAAGATCATCCACAACTTCAAGCACGTGTTGAAGCCCGGCGGTCTGCTCGTCGTCACCACACGCTCGTATGGCGTGGACTTCCACCGGCATCCCTATGATTTCTGGCGCTACGAGCGGGACGACTTCGAGCTGATCTTCTCGGACATGGACGTCGAGGATTTGCAGCTCGATCCCACCGACCCGGGGATCTTCATCAAGGCGCGCAAGCCAGCTCACTTCGTCGAGCGCGATCTCTCCTCGCACCGCCTCTACTCCATCCTCCGCCGCAAGAAGAAGCGCGAGGCCACCTCGTTCGACATTCTCCACTTCGAGGTTCGCTACCGGTTCATCCGCCTGCTCATGGATTTGCTGCCGAAGCGTTATCGGCGCGCGGTTCATGAGGGACTGCTGAAGTAGCGCGCGGCGGCGCTCCGGGTGGACGGATTCACGAGGGCTGCTGAAGTAACGCGCGGCAGCGCTCCGGGTGGACGGGGGATGGGGGCGGGTCTCTGACCACGACCGTTGGCGTACCGATCACCCGCGAGTAGTTCCCAATCTGGCGCTGGTCTTCGATTCGACCGTTGGCGGGGAACGGGCCAACCGACTCCGCCCCCATCCCCCGTCCACCCGGAGCGGTCATCCGTACGGCTTCGATTCACTGAGCGTCGCGTGTCGGTGGCGCACAACATCTTGACGACGCGCGACCCCAGCATCTCTGACGGGCACGGACGACATTGCCCACGCACTCCGGGGTTGATGGCGGAGTGCTTCAGCGGCGGCGCGAGAGGGTCCAGAACTGGTCTTGGGCCATGACCTCGAAGCGGTCGTCGGGGAGGGGGATGCGGTCTATTTTGCGGGCGAGGACGTAGGCGGCTTCGTTCAGGCCGCGGGGGGGGACCCAGATGTTTCGGCGGGTGGCGAGGTGGGGGACCAGGCGTTCGTAGGTGGAGACGGGGGCGTCGGGGGGGATGAGAGACATCATCTGGTAGGCGGCGTGCTGGGCGGGGCCGAGGCGCCAGAAGTTGACGCCGAGGTCGTTGACGATGCGTGCGGTGAGGATAGTAGCGAGGATGAAGGCGGCGCCGAGGGCGCTCGCGGCGCGATGGCGGGCGAAAGCTTTGCGCTCACCCATCAGCGCTCTGAGGCGGGCATAGCCGTCGACGGCGGCGAGGATCAGGAACGGCAGGACGAAGGACTGGTATTGCGACTGGTAGCCGATGAGTTTGTGATCGACGCTCAGGAGGTTCATCGCGAGGCCCGGCACCACGGCGGCCAGCGCGCGGCCGCCGAGCAGCGGGAGGAACGCGAGCGGGGCCAGCATCGCGGCGAGATAGACGAGCTTGGCCGGGGTGATCACGATGCCGATCCAGCGCCAGGGGCGAAACGCGATGCTCAGCAGCACCTGGCCGAGCGAGTCGCCGAGGTGGCGGTAGCGATTCAGATGGTCGTAGTGTCGCGCGCCGAGGAAGTCGGGCATGAGCCAGGCGATGTCGACGGCGAGCACGGCGACGGCGACGATCGCGAGCGCCGCGCCGATCATCCATCGTCTTCGCGCCAACGCGAGCCACGTCGCGAAGCCGACGACCGCGACGGCGGCGTCTTCGCGACACGCCAGGGTGGCCACCAGCGCGAGGGCGCACCACGCGTACCGTCGCGCGTCGAAGGCCCAGGCGGCGGCGAGGATCAGCGGGATCGCGAACGCCGCGGGGTGGATATCGCGGATGTTGATGCCGTGGAGCGACGGGTTTGCGAGATAGAGGAGCGAGAAGGCGGCGGCCGGTGCCTCACCGATGCGGCCGCGGGCGAAGGCGAAGAGCGCGACGGCGCCGGCCGCCAGCGCGACGGTCTGGGCCAGCAGCACCGAGATCGGGCCGGGGGCGATCCACTGGAGCGGGGCCAGCGCGTAGAAGATCGGCGAGAAGTGATCGCCCCAGGCGTGCATGCGATCGGGGACGACGTACGTGGGCACCAGCGTCGAGGCCGGGCCGTGGCCGCGCGAGATGTTCCAGATGATCTGCAGATACTGTCCCAGGTCGAAGGCGTGGGTGCGCAGGGCCACGTGACGCGTGATCACGATGAAGCCCATCAGGGTCACGTAGATGGCGACGCCGGCCGCGACCGCGCGCGTGGCCGCCACTCGCGGGATCGCGAAGGGGGCGATGAGCGCGCGCACGCCCACGACCACCGCGGTGGCGACCACGAAGTCTTCGGGGCGCGTGAGCGGCTTCACGCCCCCGGTCGCGATGATCACGAGCGCGCCGGCCGCCAGGACGAGCGCGAGGGTGTCGAGCGCGCGCGGGCCGCTCACCGGGCGTCGGGCTCGCTCGAGTAGAGCCGGCGCCCGCCCCGATCGATCAACAGGTGGACGCGCTCCGGCGGAAGCGCGCGCACGACGCTGCGCTCGGTGGCCACGATCGAGATCAGGAAGTGCCGGCCCGGCGTCGCCCACGCCTCGCGGGCTCGCGGCGCGTCCCAGAAAACGTCGCGCGCTTCCGGAAACGTGGCGCCGTAGGCGAGGTTCGACTGCCGCCCGTCGACGACCGGGATCGGCACGGGAAGCTGGAGCAGCAGCGAGCCGCTGTTCTCCAGCGAGCCCTCGTGCATGACGAGATCACCGGCCGTCAGCCGCATGGCCAGGGCCTCGGCGATCGGGCGCGCCGAGCGCAGGCGCGCGAACTCCACCATCCCGTTGCCGACGAGGGGCAGGAAGCCGAAGACGGTGGCCAGCACGACCGCCACTCCCGCGCCGGCCGCGCGTCGCCGGAAGGCGAAGCCGAGCGCCATCGTTCCCACCAGGAACACGCTGGTGGCGACGCGGATGATGCCGGCGAACGCCGCCATCGGCGTCGCCGTCGGGACCTGGCCGCGGGCTTCCAGATTGCGCGCGGTCACGTCGACCGCGCTCAAGGCTTCGGGCGAGAGCGGCAGCAGGTTGGCCCCCGCCGCCACCATCGTCACCGAGATTCCGGCGAAGACGATCAGCACGGGGAGGAGCAGCGCGCGGGGACTCGCCGCCCCGGGCGCGGCACTCATGGTCTCGTCCCATGCCCGAGCCGCCAGGAGCGCGAGAGCGGGGAACGCGGGCAGCCCGTAATGCGGCAGCTTGAAGGGGGCCAGCGTGAAGAAGCCGATGACCAGCGCCGCCCACACCGCGAACAGGAGCCATAGGCGGTCCGTGGCGCGCGCCCGCGGCGCGCGGATCACGCTGAGCACGCCTCCCGGCACGGCCAGCACCCACGGCAGGAAGGCCACGAACGTCACGATCACGAACTCCAGCGCTCCCAGCGGCACGTCTTCGTCGGGGAAGGCGCGCTGGCGCATGAAGTTCAGCAGGTGGTTGTCGACGATCGTGTACCAGAGGAAGCCGTGGTTCTTCAGCTCGACCAGCGCGTACCACGGCAGCGCGATGGCGGCGAACACCGCCACGCCCCACCACGGCAGCCACGGGCGGAGCGGCCGCTCGCGGGTGATCCAGAAGAAGATGCCGACGGCGACCACGGGGCCGATCGCGCCCAGCAGGTCCTTGGCGAGCGTGGCCAGTCCGAGCGCCCCGAACAGGAGCGCGAGCGGCCAGCGGCCGCGGCCCAGATACACGAGCGCGAATCCGAGGTAGGCCAGCATGATGCAAAAGATGAAGGGCAGGTCGGGCTTCACGAAGCGGCCGAACAGGAAGACGCCCATGTTGGCCGCGACCATCAATCCAGCGAGGAGTCCGACCCTGAACCCGCCGAGCAACATCCCCAGGTACGCGGTGACGCCGGCGACGCCGACGGTGGCCAGGGCCGACCAGAACCGCGCGGCGAACGGCGTCGGCCCGGCCGGCAACGACGAGAGCGAGATCAGCCAGTAGAGCAGCGGCGGCTTGTCGAAGTAGCGGACGCCGTCCAGGCGGGGCGTGACGAAATCGCCGCGGGCCAGCATCTCGCGGGCGATCTCCGTGTGAAAGCCCTCGGGTGGATCGATGAACGGCGCCGCGCCGAGACCGGAGAAGACGAGGGCCGCCACGACCACGGCGACGCCGAAGGGAACCAGGCGCACGGACGCCCGCTACCCGGAATCCGTCACGTGACCTTCACGACCGCGTCGGCCGGCAGCCGCGCGAGGAACCGCGCGAGGGCGGCGCCGAGATAGCCGTCCTCCTGCGACTCCAGCGTCACCTTCACCCGGTACTCGGGGTTCGACAGCTCCGGGTACGACCCCAGCAGCAGCTCGGGAAAGTCGGCGAGCAATTCGTTCAGGTGCGCGGCCAGCGTCCCCTCCCCGATCCGCACGAACACGCACTTGAGGTGGAAGGGCCGGTCGCGGAACCGCTCGCGGAGCGCGTCGAACTTCTGCCGGAAGATCTCCGGCACGCCGGGCAGCACGTAGACGTTGCGGGCGAGCACGGTGGGAAACCGCACCGACCCGGCGACCAGCTCGGCGCCCTCGGGCACCTCGGCCATGCGCAGGGCCGCCTCGGTCGGCGCGCCCTGGTAGTAGCGCTCGAGCAACGCTACCAGCGTGGGATGGCGGACCACGGGCACCCCCATGGCGCGCGCCACGCCTTCAATGGTGACGTCGTCGTGGGTCGGACCCACGCCGCCCGAGGTGAACACGATGTCGTGGTCCCGGCTGAACAGGCGGACCTCGTCGGCGATGACCGCGACCTCGTCGGGGATCACGCTGATGCGCCGCACGTCCACCCCGAGCTGGCGCAGCTCGCGGCAGAGGTAGGCGGCGTTGGCGTCCACGATCTTGCCCGAGAGGATCTCGTTGCCGACGAGGATGATCCCGGCCGTCTTCGGCATGGTCGACGGAAATTTTACGATGCTAGAATGCGGCGCGTCCAACGAACTTCGGGGCGCGGGAGACCATCGCTCGGTTGACGTACACACAGGCGCTCGTCCTCGGCATCGTGCAGGGTGTCACGGAATTTCTCCCGGTCTCTTCCTCGGGCCATCTCATCCTGGTGCCGCGCCTCTTCGGCTGGCCGGACCAGGGCCTCGCCTTCGACGCCGCCATGCACCTGGGCACGCTCGTCGCCCTGCTCGCCTATTTTCACGTGGAGCTCATCGAGCTGCTGACCGGCGCGCTGGCGCGACGGCTGGCCGTGCTGCTGCTCGCCGCGTCTCTTCCCGCGCTGGCCGTGGGCTGGCTCGTCCACCGGTGGGTGGAGACCAACCTGCGCTCGCCCGTGATCATCGCCCTGGCGACGGGGGTGTGGGGCCTCGTGATGTGGTGGGCGGACCGCCGCGCGATCCGATCGCGCGAGGGCCCCGACGATCCGCTCGTCCGCGTCGGCTGGGGCCAGGGCCTGTTCGTGGGATGCGCGCAGGTGCTCGCGCTGATCCCGGGGACTTCGCGCTCGGGCGTCACGATCTCCGCCGGTCTCTTCGCCCATCTGGACCGCGCGACCGCCGCCCGATTCTCGTTCCTGCTCGGCATCCCGGTCACCGGCGCCGCCGGGGCCTACAAGCTTCTCCAGCTCCTCCGGCAAGGCCTCCCGCCCGGCGAAGCCGGGCCCCTGGCCCTGGCCATCCTCGTCGCGTTCGTGAGCGGATGGGCCGCCGTCTGGTTCCTGGTGAACTATTTGAAACGCCGCTCCCTGATGCCCTTCGTGATCTACCGCCTGATCCTGGCCGCCATCATCTTCGTGGTCATCGCGAGAAGCTGACACCGCGCGCGGCGCGCGCGCGCGCCGGTTCGTCGCGTATTGGCGTGGCCGAAGTCGCGCCGGCGAGTTATGATCCCGCCATGGTCAGCCGACGAGTCCTCCGGTCCTATCAAGCCCGTTACAGCATGGGTGCGAACAAGGCGAGCATGTACGACCTCACGGACGCGATCGACGTGCACGCGCACGCCCGCGGCCAGGACGAGGAAGAGCCGCTCCACGCGGCGCAGGAGGCCAGCCGCGCGGGAATGAAGGCCCTCCTCTACAAGAGCATCTCGCCCGGTCGCCCCTGGGAAGTCGCGCGCAAGCTCCAGGACGAGGTCGACCGCTGGGCCGAGAAGGAAGGCCTGCGCCCGGTCCGGTGTCTCTCCGCCTGGGTGGTCGGCATCCCGCTCAAGCCCCTCGACTTCGCCGAGATCAAGACGGCCGTCGAGGGCGGAATCAGCGGGATGTGGATGCCCCCGGTGACGTCAGCGTGGAGCATCTTTCGACTGGGCGGCCGCGGCGTGTGGTTCGACAAGACCCGCCGCCCCGACGACCCGGTCCCGCCCCAGGCCTGGGAAGACGCCAAGAAAGTCGGCGTCTACGTCCTCGACGATCACGGCAAGCTGCTGCCGGCGATCCGAGACACCGTCCGCATATGCAATGACTACGGCGTGGCGCTCTCCTTCGGCCACCTCTCTCCGCAAGAGATGAACGCGATGGCCGAAGAGACGAACGCGCTCGGCTACACGCGCGCGTTCATCGATCACCCCTTCAGCGAAGTCTTCGAGCTGAACGTCCCCGAGCTGAAGCGCTGGGCGGACGCCGGCCTGCGCTTCGCGCTCACCTGGGACGAGCTCTCGCCGCTGCTCGGCGTCGACTGCCAGGACATGGTCGCCGCCATCCGCGCCGTCGGCCCCGAACACTTCATGCTCTCCAGCGACGCCGGCATCCCGATCCTCCCGCAGACGGTGGAGGCGTATCGCCTGCTCGCCGCCACGCTGCGCGCGTACGGCATGACCGAGCCGGAAATGCGCGTGCTGATGTCCGGCAGCGCCGAGAAGATCGTCAACCTGAACTGACCTGGGGAGGGGGCGTACGCCCCCTCCCCCCTCCCGAACCGGGTATCAGCTGACCCGAAGCACCTCGACTCGCGCCCTACCAATCCGCGGAACCGGTAGCCGTTTCGCCACCCGGACGGGCACCCATTCCTCGATCACTTCGGCAAGTTCCTCACGACAACGCTCCAGCGTCGTCGCCGTTGCGATAACCCCGCGCAGCCGGGGCACTTCGCCATAGAACGTGCCGCCACCCAACTTGTCATAGCGGGCCGTCTTCAGCGCCGTATCGACGTACTGGCGGATCAATGATCACCTCCTACGGAATGAAAGCGCGCGAGAGAGTACGCTCGGAAGACTACCATCGTTGAACGTTGAGACCCCGGCCGCAGCGTACTCACGAGCGCTTCGGCATCATCTACACGCGAGGCGCTCCCGGGCGGGCGGGGGATGGGGGTGGCGCCTCTGACCACGACCGTTGTCGGAACGATCACCGGCGAGTAGTTCCCAACCCGATGGTTGTTCTTCGAGTCGTCCGTCGGAGGGGAACGGGTCAGCCGGCCCCACCCCCATCCCCCGCCCACCCGGGAGCGGTCACCGTTGAGTAGGAAGAAACTCGCCGTGCTCCTATCTTCTTGCGCTCGGGCCGTCAGTCTGGCGTGTCAGCCTGGCGTGTACGCTCTTGTATTCTCATGGCATACAACGTACGATTCGATTGCCATGAGTCGGCGTGTCTCACGTCCTGGCCCTTCGGGCACCGCCCGTGATCGCAAGGGCGGCAGCCGCACGAAGGTGAAGTCCAGCCGCCCAGAGCCGCGAGTCCTGACAACGATGCGGCTCCGCCAATCGCTGCGAAGAGACCTCGAGGCGACCGCCGCCCGTACTCGCCGCTCCGTCGCGGATGTCGCGCAAGAGCTGCTCGACGAGGCCCTGCGGATGCGGCAATGCCCCGGAATTTACTTTGCCGATGATCCGAGCGGTCGGACGGCGAAGGTCGGTGGGACCGGTTTGGGCGTGTGGGAAGTCGTACGCGACTTCAGCCGGGATCAGGACGCCGTCCGAATTCGCAAAGCCTTCCCACAGCTCTCGCAAGCGCAGATCACGGCTGCGCTGATGTACCACGCCCGGTACCGCGAGGAGATTCAGACCAAGATCGATACAAATGCCGCCCTCACGCCCGAGGCGATCGAGAAGCAGTATCCAGGTCTCGTGCGCTTCACTCGGTGAAGGTCTACCTCGACGAGGACCTGTCCCCGGAGATCGCCGAACTCCTCCGCCGGCGCGGGATGGACGCAACCAGCGCCCAGGACGTCGGCAATACCCAGTTGATCGACCGCGCCCAACTCGAGTACGCGACTCGCGAAGGGCGCGCCATCGTGACCGCGAACGTCGTCGATTTCATCCAGCTCGCCCACGAAGCCGTCGCGACGAATGCACGCCACGGCGGCATCGTCCTGGTGCCTTCGAGTTTTCGTCGAGATGAGTTCCGCGCGATTGCCGACGCGGTCGTCGAAGCCCTCGAGCCATACCGCGCCGGGATCGAAGGCATCGTTCTCTACATCAAGCGTTGACGCGCTCGGAATCAGTCGTCCTTTCGGTTCACCTCCCCGCGCGATAGTCCGGCCAGGCCTCATACACCGAAACTCAGCGCTGGTTATGGCGCACGGGGTCCCCCTCTCTGCCAACGTGCCTGAGACAGTGACTCGCAGGAAGTTTAATGTCGAGGGCGAGTCAAGATGGGAGGCCGATGAGCGCGATGGAGCGGGCCCTCAGTGGGGCAGCGATCGAAGTGACGGCGAAGGCAACACGGCGGCGGTTCACCACGGACTACAAGCGGAAGATCGTCCGGGAAGCCGACGCCTGTCAAACGCCGGGCGCCGTCGGGGCGTTGTTGCGACGGGAGGGGCTGTACTCCTCGCATCTGACGACCTGGCGCGCCGCGCGAGAACGCGGGGACCTTGCTGGGGCCGCGAAGAAGCGCGGGCCGGCGCGGCGGGTGGCCGATCCGCGCGACAAGCGGATCACCGAGCTGGAGCGCGAGAGCACGCGCTGGCGCCAGCGCGCCGAGCGGGCTGAGGCGCTGGTTGAACTGCAAAAACAAGTGGCGGCGTCGCTGGGAACGCCGAGCACCGAGCCCTCGTGATAGCGACGGTCACCCAGATCGGACCGCGGCTGGGCATGGCCCCCACGTGCGCCGCCCTCGGGCTGGCGCGCGCCACGTACTACCGCCGACGTCGGGCGCCGCGGGTCGCGCCGCCGCGGCGGCCATCGCCGCGGTCGCTCGGAGACGCCGAGCGGACGGCGGTGCTCGAGCAGTTGCACACGCCACGCTTTGTGGACCTCGCGCCGGGGGAGGTGTACGCCACCCTGCTCGACGAGGGCACGTATCTCTGCTCGGAGCGGACGATGTATCGGCTCCTGGCCCAGCACGCCGAGGTGCGGGAGCGGCGCGATCAACTCCGGCATCCGCGCTACGCCGCCCCGGAATTGGTGGCTCAGCGCCCCAACGAGCTCTGGAGCTGGGACATCACGAATCGCGCTTTGGCGGGCCGAGGTCGACCCGTTCACCGACAAGCAGATCGCGCTCCTCCAGACCTTTGCCGACCAGGCGGTGATCGCGATCGAGAACGTGCGACTTTTCACCAAGCTTCAGGCAAGCAACCACAATCTCAGCGAAGCGCTCGAGCAGCAGACCGCCACCAGCGAAGTCCTCAAGGTCATCAGCCGCTCGACGTTCGATCTTGAGCCGGTGCTCGAAACGCTCATCGAGAACGCGACGCGACTCTGTGGCGCAAGCCGTGGCCATATCTTCAGGTTCGACGGCAAGGTCCTCCACTTCGCCGCCTCCTACGGTGCGACCTCCGAATTCGTGGATTGGCTGAAACGAAACCCGATCCCCCCCGGCCGGGCTCGATTGCCGGAAGAGCCGCGTCCGAGCGGCAGACGGTGCATGTCCAAGACGTGCTGGTTGAGCCCGGGTACGAGGTGCTCGACCTCCAGAGGCTGCAGGACTACCGGACGGTGCTGGCGGTGCCGATGCTGAGAGAGAACGTCCTCGCCGGTGTCATCACGATCTTGAACACCCGCGCCGTGCCCTTCACCCAGCGGAGTATCGATCTGGTCAAGACCTTCGCCGATCAGGCCGTGATCGCCATCGAAAATGTCCGACTCCTCAAGGAACTTCAGTCCCGCACGGGCGAGCTGGCACGATCGGTCGAAGAGCTGAAGGCGCTCAGTGACGTTGGGCAGGCCGTCAGCTCGAGCCTGGACTTGGAGAGAGTTCTCAACACCATTGCTGCGCGGGCCGCGCAGCTATCCTCCGCCAACGGGGGGCTCATCTACGAGTACGACGAGCCGAGAGCAGAATTTCATCTGAGGGGGTCAGACCGTCTCGACGAGGAACTGGGCGAGGTGATTCGTGCGGCGCCTATCCGCTTGGGTGAGGGCGTGGCCGGAAAGGCGGTGGTCACCCGGGCCCCCGTGCAAGTTGCGGACGTCCTGGATGACAAGACGTACGACGTCGCGCGGATTCGAGCCGTCTTTGAAGAGCGAGGGTTTCGATCGATGCTTGCGGTCCCGCTGCTCGTTGAGCAGCGCATCATCGGGGCCCTCGTCGTTTGGCGGCAGGAGCCGGGTAGCTTCGCCCCGGAAGTCGTCAATCTTCTCCTCACCTTCGCGAGCCAGTCCGTCCTTGCGATAGAGAATGCACGTCTCTACCGCGAGATCGAGGACAAGAGCCGGCAGCTCGAAGTGGCCAGCCAGCACAAGTCCGAGTTCCTCGCCAACATGTCGCACGAGCTACGCACCCCGCTCAACGCCATCATCGGTTTCTCCGAGGTGCTGACGGAGCGCATGTTCGGGGAGCTGAACGACAAGCAGGACGAGTACCTGAAGGACATCTACGCGTCGGGCCAGCACTTGCTCTCGCTCATCAACGACATCCTCGACCTCTCGAAGATCGAGGCCGGGCGGATGGAACTGGAGCCCACGGACTTCGACCTGCCCGGCGCCATCGACAACGCCCTCACCCTCGTGCGCGAACGGGCAGGGCGACGGAGGATCACACTCGGGCGGGAAATCGACGGCCGCGTCGGCACGATCCGGGCCGATGAGCGGAAGGTGAAGCAGGTGCTCCTGAACCTGCTCTCCAACGCGCTGAAGTTCACCCCCGAGGGCGGCCGGATCGACGTGCGCGCCGCCGTGAGCGACGGCCTGGTGGAGGTGTCCGTCGCGGACACCGGCGTGGGCATCGTCCCCGAGGATCAGGAGGCTGTGTTCGAGGAGTTCCGGCAAGTGGGGACGGCGGACAAGAAGGTGGAGGGCACGGGGCTCGGGCTGGCGCTCTCGCGGAAGTTCATCGAACTGCACGGCGGTCGGATTTGGGTCAAGAGCCAGATCGGGACGGGCTCGACCTTCACGTTCACGATCCCAGTGCGCCGAGAGCCGAGCGACCGAGGAGGCGCCGCCTCTACACTAATCTCATGACCCCCACTGTCTCATTCTCATTGACAGGTTCCGTCCCGCAAGCTTTTGAGCGTCCCGTCCGTGGGACTACGCAGTCGGCGCTCGTCGAGCCCGTTGGGGTAACCGGCCCTGTTCCTTCAGGCTAACGGTAGTTCGCTCCCGGGTGGGTGGGGGATGGGGGTGGGGCCGGGTGACCCGTTTCCTGGCGACGGTCGAATCGAGGAACTACCGTCAGGTTGGGAACTACTGGTGGGTGATCGGTACGGCGACGGTCGTGGTCAGAGCGCCCCGCCCCCATCCCCCACCCGCCCGGGAGCGCCTCGCGCGATGACGATGCGACGCTTTACGCGGGCGGGAACGCACACCCCGAGTCATCCGGCGGCGCCGACCTCTCGTCCCGCGTAAGCCTCCTCCAGCTTGGCGATGTCGAGCTTCTTCATCTGGAGCATCGCCTTCATCGCGCGCTGGGATTTTTCCGAGGTGGGATCGCCGACCAGCTTGGGCAGCACGGCGGGGACTACCTGCCAGGAGACGCCGTACTTGTCCTTGAGCCAGCCGCACTGCTGCGCCGCGGGATCGCCGCCGGCCGAGAGCTTCTCCCAGTAGTGGTCGACTTCCTGCTGTGTCTCGCAGTTGATCTGAAACGACACGGCCTCGTTGAACTTGAACACCGGGCCGCCGTTGAGCGCGGTGAACGTCTGCCCGTCGAGCTCGAAGGCCACGACCATGACGCTGCCCGGCGGGCGGCCGTGGATCTCACGGCCCGCCTCGCCATAGCGCGCGACGCTCGTGATCCTCGAATTCTTGAAGATGCCGGTGTAGAACTGCGCGGCCGCTTCGGCTTGATCGTCGAACCACAGACAGGGAGTGATCCTCTGGATGCTTGACATCGTGCTGCTCCTGCCCGGCCCTCAGCTCTTGACGCGGTCGGGGACGGCGCGGGCGATGGCTTCGAAGAGCTTTTCGCGGGTGAAGGGCTTCGCCAGCACCACATCGACCATCGACGTGGAGGACTCGTCGAGGTCTTCGGCCCAGCCCGTCATCAAGACGACCGGGATCGGGCGCTGTGACTTGAGCTGCTGGGCCAGCGCGAGGCCGGTCATGCCGGACATGCCGAGGTCGGTGATGACGAGATCGATGCCGTCCTTGCCGAAGAGTCCCACCGCCTCGCGACCCGACGCCGCGCCGATGACCGAGTGGCCGGCGTGGGTGAGCATCGCGCGGACGAGGTCCAGCACCTCGGGCTCGTCCTCGACGGCGAGGATGCGCATCGGCTCCAGCACGGGCAGGAAGATCGTGCTGCGCACCGCCTCGGTCTCCACCGCGGGGAACGAGAGCGTGAACGTGGTCCCGATGCCTTCCCGGCTGGAGAGCGCGATGGTCCCGCCGTAGCGATGCACGATCTCCTGGGCCAGCGACAGGCCGAGTCCGGTGCCACCGGAGCTGCCCCGCGTGGTGAAGAACGGCTCGAACACCAGGCGCTGCACTTCCGGGTTCATGCCGATGCCGGTGTCGGAGATGGCGACGAGCGCACGCGAATCCTCGCCGCGGATCTGGATGGTCAGCCGCCCGCCGTTGGGCATCGCGGCCAGCGCATTTTCGAGAATATTCAGCAGCGCCTCGCGGATCTCGCTGGCCACAGCCAGGATGGACGGCGCCGGGTCGACGCGCAGGTCGATCTCGAAGCGCACGCCGCGGCGGGCCGCCTCGTTGTCCCACTGCGGGCGCGTGAGGGCCAGGAGCTGCTCGACGACCTCGCGGAGCTGGACGCTCTCCGGACCCTTCACCCGCGCCGGCCGCGAGTACTCCTGCAGCCGCCGCACCGTGCCCACGCTGTCCGACGCGCCCTGGTTGATGACCGTGAGCGCGTGCGCCAGCTCACCGGGCTCGATGGTCTCACCCGCGGCCAGCCGCTCCAGCAGCATCTCCGTCCAGCCCAGCACCGGGGTGAGCCGGTTGTTGATGTTGTGGGCCACGCCCGCGGCCAGCGAGCCCAGCGTGCGGAACTTTTGCTCCCTGATCACGCGGAAGCGCAGCTCGTGCTCGCGGCTGATGTCGCGGAAGACGCCGAGCCGCTGGGCCGCGCCGTCGCCGCGCACGATGGCGGACAGCGTCACGTAGACCGGACGGGGATCGCCCGCGCTGGTGATCAGCAGCACCTCGCCCTGAAACGTGGGCTGGCGCATCTGGGCGAGCAGGGCCGGCACGTCCTGGGCCGTGGAGAGAAAGTCGGTCCACGGGGCGCCGATCAGCCGCTCGGCGCTCGGCCCGACCATCTCGCAGAACGCGCGGTTGGCGAACACCACCCGGTCCTGGGTGTCGGCCACCACCACGCCCTCGCCGATCCGCCGGACGACGTCGGCCAGCTCGCGCGCCTCGCCTTCGAGGCGCGTGTGCTCGATGGCCACGGCCACGCGATCGGCGATGATGCGGAGCAGCCGATCGGTCCGCGCGTCCATGGGCGAGCGCCGGACCACCTGGAGCACGCCGATGGTGGCGCCCGCCGCGATCAGCGGCGCGATCATCAGCGAGCGAAACTCGCGAAGCACCGGATTCGTCACACGCGGGTCGGTCGCCACACCGTCGGCGATCACGATGGGCTCGCGAGTGGCCAGCGCCGCGGCGCCCAGGCCATCCGACACCGGCAGCGAGAGCGCGGCGAGATCGGATCCGAAGCCGATGGCCGCGTCCGCGCGCAGCTCGCCGTGGACCTCGTCCATCAGCAGAATCGCCGCCGCGTCCGCCGAAAACGTCTCGGCCACGATCTCGACGATCCGGCGCCGCAGCATCTCCGGCGTGACCGCGGTCAACCCGGCCTGAGCGATCTGGCCGATGGCCTCGATCTCGTGGGTGCGGCGCTCCAGCAGCCGGCGGGTGACGAGCGTGCGCGCCCGCGCCACCAGCTCTTCGGGCAGGAACGGCTTGGTCATGAAGTCGTCGGCGCCGTCGCGCAGCCCGCGGACGCGAGCGGCGGTATTGCTGAGCGCGCTCAGCACGAGGATGGGCAAGGTGGCGAGGTCCGGCCGCGCGCGCAACCGCTCGATCACGTCGTAGCCGCTCATGCCCGGCAGCATGAGGTCGAGCACGAGCAGCTCCGCGTCGGGACCGTGGGCCAGCTTCTCGAGCGCGGCCTCGCCGGTGCCGACCAGTTCGACCTCGTAGCCCTCGCCCCGCAGGAGGTCACGCAACAGCGCTGAGGTGTCCCGGTTGTCCTCGACGACCAGCACGCGAGCGGTTTCGAGGTTCATCGCGCCGCTACCCCCTCGCTGAGCATCGTGGCCGTGATGAGTCGGATCAGCTCGTCGGGCGTGAAGGGCTTGGTCAGGTAGGCGCCGCACCCGGCGCGCTGGGCCGCCTCGCGCTCCTGGGCGCGGGCCAGCGCGGAAACCGCGATGATCGGCACCGCCCGCGTGCGCGGATCCTCGCGCAGGCGGCGGGTCACCTCCCAGCCCGAGACGTTGGGCAGCATCAGGTCGAGCAGGATGAGCGCGGGCGGACGCGCGAGCGCCTCGGCGATCCCGCTCTGGCCGTCATCACACATCACCGCTTCGCCGCCCAGCACGTCCTCCACCACCGCGCGCATGAGGGCGCGGTTGTGCTCCTCGTCCTCGACGATCAGCACCGAGCGGCCGGCCAGGACCGGCTCGATCGCCGTCTCCGGCACGTTCTCGACCCGGATCGTCGCGGGACTCTCGGCCATCGGCAGCGTGAACACGAAGCGGCTGCCACAGTTCTGCCCCTCGCTCTCCGCCCGCACCAGGCCGCCGTGCAGCTCGACCAGCCGGCGCACGATGGCCAGCCCGAGCCCGGACCCACCGTGACGGCGCCGCATCGGTGACTCCACCTGGTAGAACGGATCCCAGATCCGGGCCAGCTCCGCCCGCGCGATGCCCACGCCCGTGTCTTCCACCGCGACCCACACCTGCTCCTTGTGGGAGCCACCGTACACGCGCACGGAACCGCCGGCCGGCGTGAACTTCACCGCGTTGCCGACCAGGTTGACGAGGATCTGGTGCAACCGGGTCGCGTCGGCGAGGGCCGGCGGCAGGTCGGGCGACAGCTCGTTGCTGATCTCGATCTGCTTGGCGTGAGCGGTCACGCGCAGCACCGTCATCACCTGCTCGGCCACCTGATGCAGATCGGTGGGGCGCGGCTCGATCTCCACGCGTCCGGCCTCGAGCTGGGAGACGTCGAGCAGGTCGTTGATGACGTCGGTCAGCCGCTGGGCGCTGCGGAAGATCGCCTCCTGGTGCTCGAGCTGCTTGTCCGACAGGGGGCCGTAGACCTGGCGGATGAGCAGGCGGCTGTAGCCGATGATGGCGGTGAGCGGCGTGCGCAGCTCGTGGCTCACCATGGCCAGGAACTCCGACTTCAGCTCGTCGAGCCGCCGCAGCTCCTCGTTGATCTGGGCGAGCGCGCGGGCCTCACGGTCCTTGGCCGCGTACTCGGTCTCGAACTCGCGCACCCTGTGGGCGCTCTCGACGAACACCCCGTAGCGGCGATGGAGCAGGAGAAAGGCGACCATGGCCGCCACGGCCAGCCAGTCAGTCGCGAATGGTGACTCGCACGATGGCGTTGACACCGATGGCGACGAACACGAGGGCGAACGCGATCCCGAGCGGCTCGCGGCGGGCCGTCGAGCGTTGGCTGACGCGCAATGTGATCATCGCGGCAACCGCGAGGGACGTCGCGGCGATGACGACGTTGGCGATCCCGTGCAGCGCTGTGAGTGTCGTTCCCGGCATGCGCGCGCCTTCACTCATGCTACATCACGGGCGCGCGTTTAGATCCCAGGCAAAGAGTTTCCCTGTGAAAGTATTTCCTACATTCGCGCCGTGGACGCGCCTCTCAGCGAAGTCGGATGGTGACGAAGGCGGACATGCCGGCGCGCAACGAGTGGTGGGCGTCGCTCGTCGCCTCCGGCTCCAGCACGATCTTCACGGGCACGCGCTGGACGACCTTCACCCAGTTTCCGGTGGCGTTCTCAGGCGGGAGCAGCGAGAAGCGCGAGCCCGTACCCGCGCTGATCGAATCGACCTTGCCGGTGTAGGGATGATCGGGGTCGCCCTCGACCACGACCTCCACCCGCATCCCCGGGCGCACGCGGCGGAGCTGGGTCTCCTTGAAATTCGCGAGCACCCATACGTCGTTCAGGGGCACGATCGCGAGCAGCGGCTGGCCGGGCTGGACGACCTGCCCGACCTCGACGCTCTTCTTGGACACCATGCCGGTGACGGGCGCGCGGATCGCGGTGTCGTCGAGGTTGAGCTGGGCCAGCCCCAGCATGACCTCGGCCTCCTTGAGCTGAGCCTGGGCGAGATCGCGCTCGGCCTCGCGCACGCGGACTTCCTGAATCATCGCTTCGGCCTGGATGTGCTGAGCCTTGGCCTGCTCGACGCGAGCGTCCGCGGTGCGGAGCCCAATCTGCTGCGGCTCGAAGCCCGCCTCGCGCAGGCGGGCGTCGGCCTGGGCCGACTCGAGATCGCGCCGGGCCTGGGAGACCCGCTCCTCGGCCGACACCAGCTGCGCGGCGGCGGCGCGCCCGTCGGTCTCCGCGTACTCCACCACCTGCTTGGCCACCAGCTCCTTCTCGAACATCTCGCGCGCCCGTCTGAGGTCGGCGATCGCGCGGTCGTTCAAGGCGGCGGCGCGGTCGCGGTCCGCCATCGCGGAAGCGAGGGCCGCCTGCCGCGACTGGGCGATCGCCCGCGTCGACTCGACCATGTTCACCGCCGAGGACTTGGCCGCGTCCGCTCCCATCGAAGCGGCCCGGGCCTGGGCGAGCTGGCTGGCCACCATTTCGCGCCCGAGTCCCACGCGGGCGGCGGCGGCCTGGTGTCGCCGCTCGGCGATGGTCACGGCGGCCTTGGCCTGTTCCAGGCGCGCGCGGTAGTCGCGCGCGTCGAGGCGAGCGATGACCTGGCCGGCTTTCACCGACTCGTTGTCGCGCACGAGCACTTCGCTGACCTGTCCGGGAATCTTGGCGCTGACCGGGGCGACCGTTCCTTCGACGTAGGCGTCGTCGGTGGAGACACTCGAGCGCGAGCCGTACCAGACGGAGCCGCCCCAGGCGGCGCTGCCGAGCAGCAGCACCGCGACGGCGATCACGATCATTCGGCGTTTCACCCCATAACTCCTAACACAGGCGGCGAGCCATTGTCATTCCGGTGACACCTGGACGTCCGATCGGACGCGTTTGAAAAAGAGGGCATGACCTGCATCTGTTTACCGTCATGTGTGAAACGGGTTCGCGTGCCCGCGGCACGTCCGTTGCTCTGCCGGCTCGCGTGTTCACACTTCGGCCGACTCGAATCCGCGGTCTCTCGTTCTATCGCGCCCAGGGCGGTCGCCTGCCCGGCACCCTCGATTCCGTCGACGAGGAGCTGGACGAGCTCGTCCACGCGCGCTCCCGCTTCCAGAGCGTGGTCGACCCCGAGCTGTTCGCCGCCTACTCGGTCCACGACGTCCGCGCGACGCCGCCGCCGGAGGCGCTGGCCTCGCGCCATCACACGCTCATGGTGGTCCGCGAATTCCGCCGCGTCCCGCTCGACGCCTCCGCGCTCGCGCTGGCCGTCCTGCGCGCCCGTGGCGGCTGCGTGGCGGGAGCGATCGCCGCGGTGGCCCACTGGGCCGAGCGTGCGGTGAGCCTGGCCGAGCCGGCCTATCTCCTCGTCGCGCGCTCGCTCGAAGAGCCGCGGCTGATTGTGCTCTTGACCGGCGTTCACGAGTGCCAGGCGCTCCTCGGCTCGCGCGCCTCGGCGTTCAGCCTCGACTCGCTCCTCGACGAGGCGGACGGGCTGCTCATGAGCGACCCGGACTGGTACGCGTACTGCGCGCCCCCGGTCGCCGACACACTTCAGTTGATTTCTCCCAGCGCGGTCTAGGACTTCGCCCGCGCCGGAAGGTGCTGCTCGAACCAGGCGAAGCTGCGGGCCACGGCGTGGCGGCGATGCTCCGGGTTGGTGATGCGGTGGTCGGCGCCGGGGATGATGATGAGTTCGCGCGGTTCGTGGGCGCGCGCGTGGAGCGCGACCCCGTGATCGGCGGAGACCGTCTCGTCGGCTTCCGACTGGATGACGAGGTGCCGATCGATGCCGGCCGGTGCCTCGGCGTAGCGACCCGTGGCGAATTCGGCCAGGAACGGCGCGCCGAGACCGGTGTCCTCGAACGCGGCGCTGGCCGCGAGCTTGGCGAGGCTGGCCGGCGCGTTCCACGTCACCACGGGAATCGAATCGCCGAGGGCCGCTCGTGCGTGCAGCGCGACGAACCCGCCCATGCTGGAGCCGAGCAGCCCGAAGCGCCCCTCGAGACGTGGGTGCTGCGAGAGACACGCGAGCACGGCGAGCGCGTCGTCGACACGGCTGGCCACCGTCGTCTCGGCTTCGACCAGTCCCTCCGATTCCCCTGACCCGCGAAAATCGAAGCGCGCGAGCGCCACGCCGGCCCGCGTGAACTCGTCCCCGAGCAACAAGTACTTGTCGCTATCCTTGGACGCTCGCAGCCCGTGGCAGGCCACGACGCACGCCGCGCGACCCTCACCCGCCGGCAGATGCAGCACCAGCGACACCAGGCCCACCGGGAGCGTGACTCGGTGGCGCTCGGTCGACGCGCTGACTACTGCCACATCAAATGGAAGAGGCTGGACGTGTTGGTCGAGAGCGTGTGCATCACGTCGTCGACGGGGAGGCGCTTGATCTTCGCGATCTCCTCGGCGACGCGGGCCGCGAACCACGGGCCGGGGGCGAGGCCGTCGAACTCACCGCGGTAGCGCCACGGCGCGTCGGTTTCGACGAGCAACGATTCGAGGGGCACCCGCTCGACCAGCTCGCGGTCGCGCTCCCGGTAGACGACTTCCGGGGTGACCGAGATGAAGTAGCCCGCGTCGACGATGGCGCGCGTCACGTCCGGCGTCGCCTTGTGCCAGTGGAACACCGCGCGCTCCACCTCGTGCGCACGCAGCGCCTCCAGCGCGTCGGCGGCGGCGCCGTGAGGCGCGTGCAGCGCCACCGGCAGATCGTAGCGGACGGCCAGCCGCAGCAGCCGATGGAGCCGTTCACGCCCGCGTGCCGCGAGAGCGCCCGGGTCCGGCGCGCCGGTCAGCGAATACCACGGCAGTCCCACTTCCCCGAGGCCGACGATGCGGTGGTGATTGTCGGCGAGCTGCTGCTCGACGCGATCGAGCTCCTTGTCGCCGAGGTGAGTCCAGTCCGGGTGGAATCCCAGACAGGCCCAGACCGACTTGGGCGCGGCCGCGGCGGCGGCCAGCGTGCGCGCGTTCGTCTCGGGATCGCACCCCACGGCCACGACCCCCCACACGTCGTGGGCCAGCGCGGTCGCGATCATCTCGCGCAGGTCCCTGAACGCGGGGTCGTGCAGATGGCAATGACTGTCAATGATCATAGGCGCTCCTCAATTGCCGGCCACCACCATGCGAGCGATCTTGAGCGTGGGCGACGCCGTCCGGTCTCTCAGCACGAGATCGTTGGCGACCCCGTCGATGGCCGCGAACATCTCGAGCAGGTTACCGGCCACCGTCACCTCTTCCACCGGGTACGTGAGGCGGCCGTTCTCGATCCAGAGACCGACCGCGCCGCGCGAGTAGTCGCCGGTCACCCCGTTGACCCCGAAGCCGATCAGCTCGGTGACGTAGAGCCCGTTCGTCACCGACGCGATCAACTCTTCGGGCGTCGCCGTGCCCGGCAGCAGCATGAGGTTCGTGGTGCCCACCGTGACTCCGCTGCCGTCGCGGGCGGCGTGATGGGTCGAGCGGCCGCCGAGCTTGCGGGCGCTGTACGTGTCGAGCAGGTACGAGGCCAGCACGCCCTGATCGACCACGACCGTGCGGCCGGTGGGCAGCCCTTCGCCGTCGAAGGGCCGCGAGCCGAGGGCGCCGGGGATGCGCCCGTCGTCCACGATCGTGACTCCGGGCGCGGCGATGCGACTGCCGAGCCGGTCCACCAGGAACGAGGCGCGCCGGTAGAGGCTGGGGCCGCTGGCCGCTGACGCGATCGAGCGAACGAGGCCGGCGGCGTTCTCGGGATCGAAGATCACCGGCACCTCGACGGTTTTGACCTTTCGCGCGCCCAGCCGTCGCAGCGCGCGAGTGGCGGCCTTGCGCCCGACCGCTTCCGGATCCTCGAGCCGCGCCCTGTTGCGCGCCACCGTCCACCAGGAGTCGCGCTGCATCTCGCCGTTCTCGCTGGCCACCGGCGACACGCTCACGCTGAAGCTCGACGTCGAGTAGCCCTGCGCGAACCCGGACGACGTGGCGTAGACGTAGTGCGCGCGCCGGTCGCCGTACTCCGCGCCCTCGGAGTTGGTGATGCGCGGATCCACGCCGAGCGCCGCCGCCTCGGCCTTGCGCGCGACGGCGATCTTGTCTTCCGGCGTGAGATCTTCGCCGGACCGGTCTTCGAGGTCGAGATCGGGGAGACGCTCGATCAGCCCGGCGGGATCGGGCAGCCCCGCGTGAGGATCCTCGGCGGTGACGCGGGCCAGGCGCGTGGCCTCGTCGACCACTCGCTCCAGCGAAGCGGCGGAGAGATCCGACGTGGAGGCCGACGCCGACGCGCGCCCCGCGAACACGCGCAGCGACAGCCGCTGGGCCTGCGAGTGCGTCACCTTCTCGACCTCGCCCATCCGCACGCTGGCGCTGAACTCGCGCTCCTCGATCAGGAACCCGTCGGCCGCGGTGGCGCCGCGCGTCGTCGCGCGCTCGAGCACCGAGGACAGGAGCTCGCCGAGGTCGGCGGTCGTCACACGTGAGTCCCGCCGACCGTCATGCCGTCGACACGGATCGTGGGCAGGCCGACGCCGACCGGCACGGACTGGCCGTCCTTGCCGCAGGTGCCGATCCCCTCGTCGAGCTGGAGATCGCTGCCCACGCGGCTGACCCGGGTGAGCGCCTCCGGCCCGTTGCCGATCAGCGTGGCGCCCTTCACCGGCGCGGTCACCCGACCGCCCTCGATGAGATACGCCTCGCTGGCCGAGAAGACGAAGCGACCTGACGTGATGTCGACCTGACCGCCGCCGAACGTCACCGCGAAGAGTCCGTGATCGACCGAGCGGATGATGTCCTCGGGATCGTCCGAGCCGGCCAGCATGAACGTGTTGGTCATGCGCGGCATCGGGGCGTGAGCGAACGACTCGCGCCGGCCGTTTCCGGTGGCCGGCATCCCCATGAGCCGCGCGTTCAGCTTGTCCTGCAGGTAGCCGCGCAGCACACCGTTCTCGATGAGGACCGTGCGCTGGGTGGGCGTGCCCTCGTCGTCGACGTTGAGCGAGCCGCGGCGGTTGGGGATGGTGCCGTCGTCGACCACCGTCACCAGCTCGGAGGCGACTTTCTGGCCGAGCCGTCCGGCGAACGCCGACACGCCCTTGCGGTTGAAGTCGCCCTCCAGACCGTGACCCACTGCCTCGTGAAGCAGGATGCCGGGCCAGCCCGGGCCCAGCACCACGGTCATGGTCCCGGCAGGCGCGTCGACGGCGTGGAGCTTGAGAATGGCCTGGCGCGCCGCTTCGTTGGCGAAGCGCTTCCAGCGATCCTCGGCGAGGAAGTGATCGAAGGCCACGCGTCCGCCGCCGCCGTACGAGCCGATCTCGCGCTTGCCGTTCTCCTCGGCGATCACGGTGACGTTGAGGCGGGTGAGCGGGCGCACGTCGCCGACCGCGAAGCCGGCCGCGGTGGCCACGAGGACGACCACGTCTTCGCTGGTCACGCTGGCGATGACCTGCCGCACCCGCGGGTCCGCCGCGCGCGCGGCCGCGTCCACGCGCTTGAGCAGCTCGACCTTGCGGTCGAGGTCGGTGGCGATCGGCGGCTCGGCGAGGCTGTAGAGGTCGTGCGGCCTCCCCGAGGGCACCGCGATGACCCCGCCGCTCTCCGAACGATCGGCGATCGCGCGCGCCTGGCGCGCGGCCTCCTCCAGGTTCGTGATCGAGATGTCGTCGGTGTGGGCGTAGCCGGTACGCGTGCCGGCCTGAGCCCGGACCCCGGCCCCCTGGCTCACGTGACGCGACGCCTTCTTGATCGTGCTCTCCTCGATCACCAGTTCTTCGTTGACGCGGTACTCGAGGTACACGTCGGCGTCCTCGACCCGCCCGCGCAACGCGGAGCCGAGCAGACGGTCGATGAGCGAGGGCGTGACGTTGAAGCGGTCGGCGAAGAAACGCTCTGGTCGAGCGTGAACGATCTCAGTCATCGGTCAAGACTCCTCTGGATGTCGGTGAGGAGGGACCAATCCTAGCGTGCTGGCCCCCAGGACCCAAGTTTTAATTCTACTCCCGACGTGGAGTCGCCGCGCTCGTTGCGCGCGCGTCGAGCGTTTGAGAAGCGATCGTCGCTGACGAACCTCAACGTATTGATCACGCGCGCAAAGTCACCGCCTCAGCCGCGGTCACCTCGACGCGGTTTACGCGATGGTCTGCGCGGCCTGGATGATTTCGTGGATGCGCCGGAGACCGATCATCAGCGACGGTCCCGGAGACAGAACGTCGGCGCCGTCCAGCTCGTGAATCTGCCCGCGGCGCACGGCGGATACGCGGTCCCAGCCCGGACGCGCGGCGATCGCGCCGGCGTCGACGGGCTTGCCGCACCACGAGGCGAGGATGATCTCGGGGTCGCGCCTCACGACCTCGGCGGGATCCACCACGCGTTCCTTCGCGGACGGTCGCTCGCGCAGCTCGGAGAAGACGTCGCGCCCGCCCGCGATCTCGATCGCCTCCGACACCCATCGGATGCCGGCGATCAGCGGGTCCATCCATTCTTCGAAGTAGACGCGCGGGCGGTCGGGCCAGACGCTCGAGAACTCCCGGATCTGGCGGATCTCGTCGCGCATGTCCCGGATGAGGCCGCGTGCCGCACCCTCGCAGCCCACCGCGGCCCCGATGAGCAGCACCGCGCGGAAGATGTCGTCGATCGAGCGCTGGTTCGTGCACAGCACGGGAACGCCCGCCCGGACGAGATCGCTCACCACGTCGGCTTGCAGGTCGGAGAACGCGAGCACGAGATCGGGCGAGAGACCCAGGATGCGCTCGAGCTTGAACGTGGTGAAGCCGCCGACCTTGGGCTTGTCCCTCACCTCGTCGGGCCGGCGCGCGGTGCCCGGCACGCCGACCACGCGATCGCCGGCGCCGACGAGGTGGGCGACCTCCGCGGTCTCCGCGGTCAGACAGACGATCCGCGAGGGCAGCTCGACGCCGGCGTCGCCGTACAGCGGCTAGCCCTCGTAGACTTCGCGGCGCGCGAGGCCTCGCTGGAAGGCGAGAAAGCCCTCGCGGGTCATCGGCGGCTTGGCCTTGGCGACGACCTCGCGCGCACCCGCAGCGCCGTCGGCCAGCATGTCGACGACCATCGCGGCCAGCGCCTTGGCAGGGCCGAGATAGGCGAGCGGCTTGTCCACGATCTCCCAGTCGGCCGCGTGGCCGGTGCCTCGAGCCCCACCCATGTAGGGATGCAGGATCGGCATGACCTGGCTCAGATCGCCCATGTCGGTCGATCCGGTGCGATGGGGAATGCGGCGGAACGCGTCCTCGCCGACCATCGGCACCATGTTCTGCTTGAAGTGCTCGGCCATGATCGGATCGCAGCGCATGGGCATGTAGCCGGGCAGCGTCTCGATCTCGACCTTGGCCCCGAGGGCCAGCGCTCCCGCGCGGAACGCCCGGTCGACTTTCTTCTCGGCCGCCAGGATGGCCTCGACGCTGCGCCCGCGGACGTAGGTCTCGATCCGCACGTCGCCGGGGATCACGTTCACCTGCGATCCACCGTGGGTGATGATCGGGTGCACGCGGATCGTGTCCTCGTCGCGGAACGTCTCGCGCACGGCGTTGATCGAAGCGAGCGCGATCTGGGCGGCGTAGAGCGCGTTGATCCCCAGGTGCGGGGCGCCGCCGGCGTGCGCGGCCTTGCCGATGTATCGAACGGTCTTCACGAGGCACCCGTTGTTGGAGTCGGGGACGCCGGCCTTGCCGTCCTCGGGACGCGGCGTGGTGTGGATCATCATGGCCAGATCGACGTCGTCGAAGTGGCCGAGGCGCAGCAGCTCGGGCTTGCCCCCGAGGAACTCGAGACGGCCGGCGCGCGCCTGCTCGACGCGCCAGGCGATGTCGCCGTATTCCTCCGCCGGCACCGCGAAGAACACCACGCGACCGGTCAGATGCGCGAAGGCCTTGGCGTCGACGAGGCCCATGGCGGCGCCGAGCAGCCCGGCGATCTGCGCGTTGTGTCCGCACGCGTGAGCGGCGCCGGTCGTCTCGTCGGCCTCGGGATGGCCGGCCACGACCAGCGCGTCCAGCTCGCCGAGGACCGCGAACGTGGGACCGCTCGCCGCGCTCCCCGATGCCTCCGCGCGCACGCCGGTCAGCGCGAGACCGCTCTTGGGTTGCAGACCGAGTCGAGCGAACGTGTCCTCGCAGAGCCGCGCGGTCTTGACTTCCTTGAACCCCAGCTCGGGATGACGGCGGATCTGCTCGCCGAGCCCGATGATCTCGTCGGCGCGACGGTCGATGGCGGCGAAGATGCTCTGCTTCAGCTCGTTTTTGTCCATCGCCTCAGTCCTTTTCAGGCCACTCCGGGAGAGATTCGTCGAGCCCGATCGGCGGCGTGACGTCGACGATCCGCTCGGTCAGAGAACTATCACACGGCGTGCAGCGCGTCGAGGAAGCGACGCGTGGCGTCGGCGGGCGAGTCGGCGGCGAGGATCGCCGAGATGGCGGCGACGCCCTGGGCGCCCGCGGCGCGGACCTCGCCGACCCGCTCGGGAGTGATCCCGCCGATCGCGATCACCGGGATCCTCACCGCGCGGGTCACCGCCTCGAGCTTGGCGAGTCCCTGGGGCGGGCCGTACGGACGCTTGGAGGCCGTGTCGTAGACCGGGCCGAACACGATCCAGTCCGCGCCCTCGGCTTCGGCGGACAGCGCGTCCTCGCGCGAGTGGACGGAGGCGCAGATGCTCAGGCGCTTTTCGACGACGGCTCGAATCTCGGCGACACCGAGCGATGTGTGGGTGCGCTGGACGGCGTCGGCGCCGACGGCCAGCGCAACGTCCGCGCGGTCGTTCACGATCAGGAGCGCGCCGCGCTCGCGCGTCGGCTCGCGCAGGCGGCGACAGAGGGCGGCCAGGTCGGCCGCCGACAGGTCCTTCTCCCTCACCTGCACCGCGGGCAGTCCCGCCGCCACGCACTCCACCACCAGCGCGGCGAGATCGCGGCCACGCGTCTGGTTCCGGTCGGTGACGAGGGTGAGCCTCAGGTCGTCCAATCCGGAACGCCCTCGAGCGGCGACGACGCGGTCGCGTAGAGTTTCTTGGGCATGCGACCCGATTTGAAGGCTAGCCGTCCCGCCTCGACAGCGAGCTTCATCGCCCGCGCCATGGCCGCGGGATCGCGGGCGGCGGCGATGGCGGTGTTCATCAGCACGCCGTCGCAGCCCAGCTCCATCGCGATCGCCGCGTCGGACGCGGTCCCGACGCCGGCATCCACGATGACCGGGACCGACACGGTCTCCAGGATGATCTTGATGTTGTAGGGATTGCGGATGCCGAGGCCGGACCCGATGGGCGCGCCGAGCGGCATCACGACCGCGGCTCCCGCGTCTTCGAGACGCTTGGCCATCACCGGATCGTCGTTGGTGTAGGGCATCACCACGAACCCGTCCTTGGCCAGCGTCTTGGTCGCCTCCAGCAGGCCCTGGACGTCGGGAAAGAGCGTCCGCGAATCGCCGATGACCTCGAGCTTGACCAGATCGCCGAGCCCGGCCTCGCGCGCGAGGTACGCGGTGCGGATCGCCTCGTCGGCGGTGTAGCAACCCGCGGTGTTGGGTAGCAGCGTGTAGCGCGAGGTGTCGATGAAGTCGAGGATGGACTCCCCCGTGGGCAGACTCACGCGCCGGAGCGCCACGGTGACCATCTGGGCGCCCGACTCCTCGTGGGCCTGCTTCATGACCTCGGTCGACGAATACTTGCCCGTGCCCACGATGAGCCGGGACGAGAACTCCTTGCCCCCGATCACGAGATTGCTGTCGTACATCTTGATCCTCCTTTACGCGCCGCCGCCCATCGGGCGGACGATCTCGACACGATCGCCTTCCGCAAGCTTCAGGGCCGCGTACTCGCTCTTCGGCGTGATGTCGCGATTCACCGCGACCGCGAGGTACTGCCGAGGCACGCCGAGGAGCGTGAGCAGTCCCTCGACCGTCGTCCCCGGCTCCAGCTCCATCGGTTTTCCGTTCACGGTCACGTTCATAAACAAAGACGGCCGCTCCCCTCGTGAGGGTGCGGCCGATGTCCCTCCGCCGTGTTCCCTTCGCTGGGATTATCCAGATCAGGTTCGAGGGGTCCCGGGCCGCACCCGGTTCTCAGGAATCCTCCCCCCACGACGAACACGCGCAGTATATCGCCCCCCGCCATCGCCGTCCATCCGGGGGAGAGCGTGAGACGATAGCGCCGTGAACGGCGATGTGGTGGTCCGGGTCAGTGAAATCTTCGCCTCGATCCAGGGCGAGGGGCCGTCGGTCGGCACGCCGTCCGTCTTCGTCCGCCTCCAGGGCTGCTCGGTCGGCTGCGCGTGGTGCGACACGAAATACTCATGGGACAGCGGGCGTGGCGAGGAGCTGACGCTCGAGAGCCTGCTTGACCGGGTGAAGGAGTCGGGGGCGCAGAACGTCGTGGTCACCGGGGGTGAGCCGCTCGAACACGCTGTGCTGGTGCCGCTCGTGAGGACGCTTCACGCGCTCCCGCGTCGGGTCGAAGTCGAAACCGCGGGGATCGCGATGCCGCCGGATCTTCCCGTCGATCAGTGGAACGTCTCGCTCAAGCTCGCCCACTCCGGCGTCCCGGCCGAGCGACGGCTGGTCGCGGCGGCGATCGATCGGTTTCGCGACCTCGGGGCCTGGTTCAAGTTCGTGGTCGGCGACGAGCGCGACCTCGACGAGGTGCTGGCGATCCAGGCCCGCCACGTGCTGCCCTCCCATCGCATCGTGCTGATGCCGCTCGGCATGCGGCGCGAAGAGCAGCAGGCGCTGATGCCCGAGGTGATCTCCTGGTGCAACCGTCACGGCTTCCGCTTTTCCCCGCGACTTCACATCCTCGTCTGGGGACCGAAGCGCGGTGTATGAGATGCGACCGGCCGTCACGCTGCTGAGCGGCGGGCTCGATTCGACGACCACGCTGGCGGTCGCGCGACGCGACGGCTTCGAGTGCTTCGCGCTCACGATCGACTACGGACAGCGTCACCGTGTCGAGCTGGACGCCGCCCGCGCGGTGGCCGAATGTCTGGGCGCCCGCGATCACGTGATCGTTCCGCTCGACCTGCGCCGCTTCGGCGGCTCCGCGCTGACCGCGGACATCGCGGTGCCCAAGGGCCGCGAGCCGGCCGCGATGACGGACATCCCCGTGACCTACGTTCCCGCCCGCAACACGATCTTCCTCGCGCTGGCCCTCGCCTGGGCCGAGACGCTCGGGGCCGAGGACATCTTCATCGGCGTCAACGCTCTCGACAGCTCCGGCTATCCGGATTGCCGGCCCGAGTTCATCGACGCGTTCGAGCGCACGGCCAACCTCGGCACCAAGGCCGGGGTGGAGGGCAAGCGATCGTTCACCGTCCACACGCCGCTGATCGCGCTCACCAAGGCCGGCATCGTCCGTCTGGCCGTCGAGCTCGGCGTCGATCTCTCGCTGACCTGGAGCTGCTACGATCCGTCGCCCGACGGCAGTCCGTGCGGCGCCTGCGATTCCTGCGTGCTGCGCGAGAAGGGTTTTCGCGAAGCTGGGATTCACGATCCGTCGACGAACCGGCCCTAGACAGATTACTCGTCTCATGTATAGTAGTCGCTCATGGACCGGCGTCAGCGTCTGGCGGTTCTCACGGAGGCGGCGGGACTCGATCGTGACAGCCGGCTCACCCTGCCCGCCCGCATCACCAATCAAGTCGGTATCAGGGGTGTTCGGCTTCCGGGCGGCGGCAGCACCACGCTCATGCGGATCATGCAGACCAACGCGTGCTCGCTCTCGTGCGGCTACTGCCCGACGTTCTGCGGTGGCAAGGTCAAGCGCGCCACCCTCTCTCCGGAGGAAGCGGCGACCACCTTCATGGAGGCCCACCGCGCCGGTCTCGTGAACGGGCTCTTCCTCACGTCGGGAGTTCCGGGGCGGCCGGTCAAGGCGACCGATCGCATGCTGGCCACGGTCGAGATCCTCCGACGTCGCGAGCGCTTCGACGGCTACGTCCACGTCAAGCTGCTGCCCGGCGCCGAGGACGCGCAGGTCGAGGCGGCCGCGCGCTGGGCCGATCGCATCTCGGTCAACCTCGAGGCCCCGACCGACGCTCACGTTCACGCGCTCGCCAAGGAAAAGCACCTGACCGGCGACCTGCTCCCCAAGCTCGAGCTGGCGGGACGTCTCTTGAGAGAACGGCGTGCGGCAGGCACCACGACCCAGTTCATGGTGGGCGCGGCGGGCGAGCTTGACCGCGAGATTCTCGGTCTGGTCGCGCGACTGGAGAGTCGCCGTCTCCTTCACCACGCCCACTTCAGCGCGTTCCAGCCGGTCGTGGGGACACCGATGGAGGGACGCGAGGCCACGCCGGCGGCCCGCGAGCTGAGGCTCTATCAGGCCGAGCATCTCCTCCGGCAGTACGGCTTCAGCTGGGACGAGCTGCCCTTCGAGGGCGACGGCAACCTGCCCCTCGACGAGGATCCGAAGACCGCGTGGGCCTCGGCGCATCCCGAGCGTTTCCCGATCGAGGTCCAGACGGCGCCCTACGAGCTGCTGCTACGCGTGCCCGGCGTCGGCCCGAAAGCGGCGCGCACGATCCTCGCCGAGCGCCGTGGATCGATCTTTCGCGACGGGCGAGACCTCGCGCGCGCCGGCGTCGACGTCGTGCGCGCCGGTTACTTCCTGACCGTGCGCGGCCGTCGGCTGGCCACCGCGCTTGCGCCGCGCCAGCTTCGTCTCTTCGCGCCCGGCAAGCACCTCACGCAGGCGGCGTGGAAGACCTCGTCGCCTCCCTGCGCGTATCGCTGAATCAGCGCGCGCCGTCGAGCTGCTCGGCGAGGGCGGCGGGGTCGGTGACCGGAAGCTCGCAGGCGTAGTTGCGGCAGACGAACGCGGTGGCCTTGCCGTCGACGGGAGCGCGGCCTTCGAGGAGCGGCAGGCCGGCGCGTTGGGTCGCGTCGTCACCGACCGCGCCCGCCACCACCCGGTTCGGCAGGAAGCGGCCGAAGACCTCGGCGGCGAGCGGACGGAGCGTCTCGCGTGACGGTCCCACGAGGGCGACCTCGACGACGGGACCGATGTTGAAGTCGTGGGCGCAGAGGAAGCGGCCGAAGCCTGATGCATAGCGCGACATCAGGTCGCCCATCGGGCGCAACGCCGCCAGCGCTTTCGACTTGTACTCCGACTCACCCGTCAGGACTTCGAGCCGCAGCAGGGTCTCGATCGCCACCGAGCTGCCGCACGGCACCGCGTTGTCGAAGATGTTGCGTGGGCGGACGATCAGCCGCTCGTGGTCGGTCCCGGTGTCATAGAAGCCGCTGACCTCGTCGTCCCAGAACAGGCGCAGCATATCGTCGGCGAGGCCGCGCGCCTCGTCGAGCCAGCGGCGCTCGAACGTGGCCTCGTACACGTCGACCAGGGCCGCGGCGACCATCGCGTAGTCTTCGAGATACGCCTTGAGCTTGGCTTGGCCGTCCTTCCAGGTGCGGAGCAGCCGGCCGTCGGCACGCATCTCGCGCAGCACGAACTCCGCGTTCTTGACGGCGGCGGCGACGTAGTCGGCGCGATCGAGCGCCCGGCCCGCCTCGGCCAGAGCGCGACACGCCAGGCCATTCCACGACGCCAGCACCTTGTCGTCGCGCGCCGGGTGCACGCGTCGCTCGCGGACTTCGTACAGCTTGCGACGCGCGTCGGCAACGCGCTCGGGCACTGCCGCGTGCCCCTCGGGCGCGGGCTCGCCCGGCACCCACAGGATGTTCTTGCCCTCGAAGTTGGACCCGCGGTCCACGCACCAGTACGCGAGCGCCGGCGCGGCCTGATCGCGCCCGAGCACGTCGATGATCTCGTCAGCGGTCCACACGAAGAACTTGCCCTCGTGGCCCTCGGAGTCGGCGTCCTGCGCGGAGTAGAAGCCTCCGGCCGGATCGGTCATCTCGCGCAGGATGTAGTCGAGCGTCTCCTCGCAGATCCGCCGGTACTCGGCGTTGCCGAAGGCGAGCCAGGCGTGCAGGTAGAGCGACGCGAGCTGGCCGTTGTCGTAGAGCATCTTCTCGAAGTGCGGGACCAGCCACTCGGCATCCACTGAATAGCGGTGGAAGCCGCCGCCGAGCTGATCGTAGATGCCCCCGCGGGCCATGCGGGTCAGCGTGGTCTCGACGAGCTGGCGCGCGCGCGGGTTGCCGCTGCGCTTCCAGAACCGCAGCATGAACTCCCAGTTCATGGGCTGCGGGAACTTCGGCGCGCCCTCCCCTCCGCCGTGACGCTCGTCGGCCTGGGCCGAGAGCCCCTGGTACGCGGCGAACAGCACCTCGTCGGTGAGCAGCGTCGCCGCCTGGCGTAGCTTCTCGCCACGGTTCAGCTCCGCGGCGATCTGCGTCGACGAGGTCACCACCTCGTCGCGGCGGGTGCGCCACGCCTCGGCGATCGAGTGGAGCAGCCGCGGAAAGCCCGGCAGCCCGTGACGGTCGGCCGGCGGGAAATACGTGCCGCCGTAGAAGGGCGCGCCCTCGGGAGTGAGGAACACCGTCATCGGCCAGCCGCCGTGGCCGGTCATCGACTGCACGGCCTGCATGTAGATCTGGTCGACGTCGGGCCGCTCCTCGCGGTCCACCTTGACGTTGACGAAGTGACGGTTCATGACCTCCGCGATCGCGTCGTTCTCGAACGATTCCCGCTCCATCACGTGGCACCAGTGACAGGCCGAGTAGCCGACGGAGAGCAGGATGGGCTTGTCTTCGGCCCGCGCGCGCGCGAACGCCTCGTCGCCCCACGCGTACCAGTCGACGGGGTTGTGGGCGTGCTGGAGCAGATACGGACTGGTTTCGCGGGCGAGACGATTGGTCACGGGAGTCTCCCGAGCGCTTACCGCGTGAACGGCAGCGCCGACACCTTGGCCGGCAGATTCGTCTCTCCGTCGCGGACGGTCACCGCCGTTCCCGGCTCGGCGTGCTGGCGACGCACGAAGGCGAGCGCGATCGGGCGCTTCAGGCCGAACGACCAGGTGGCCGTGGTCACGCGGCCGACCTCGGCGTCTCCCGCGACGACCGCGGCGCCATGGCGTGGCGACGTGTCTCCGTCCAGCACGAGGCCGCACAGGTGGCGGTTGACGTGGCCGCGATCGCGGATGCGCACCACGACTTCCTGGCCGATGTAGCAGCCCTTCGAGTAGGAGACCCAGCGCTCGATGGGGATCTCGGGCAGCAGCACGGTGTCGTCGACGTCGTGGCCGAGATACGGGGTGCCGGCCTCGATGCGCAGCGACTCGTGAGCCCGCGCGCCGACCGGCCGCGCGCCCGCGGCCAGCGCCGCTCCCCACACGCGCGGACCGTCGGCGATCGCGCTGACCAGCCAGACCTCGGATTCACCGGTCTCCCCGCCACCGCGAACGAGACGCACGTCGACGTCCCCGAGCCGCGCCGCCACGTGAGACCACGCGCTTTCCGGCGGGGCGGTGCCCGTCAACCGCTCGGCCAGCGCCGGGGCTTCCGGCCCGGAGAGCATCAGCATCGACATCTCGCCGGTCGCCTCCCTGAAGTAGGCCTTCTCCGAGAAGAGATATTTGTCCAGCGCCTCGTTGGTCTTGGCCGCCGCGCCTCCCGGTGTCACCACGTAGATACGGTCGTCGAGGACCCAGAGCAGCAGCAGCGTCTGCACCTTGCCGTGGACGTCGAGGAACGCGGCCTGACATCCCTGCCCCGGAGCCAGCGACTTGACCTCGTTGCTGAGCATCGCGTGCAGGAACGCGGCGCGATCGCGGCCGGTCACCTCGAGCACGCCGAGGTTGCAGTGATCGATGAGGCCGACGGCCCGCCGGGCCGCCTCGTACTCGGCGGCGGCATCCCCGTAGGCCTCGGGCAGCTCGATACCGCACGGTGTGACGAAGGTGGCGCCGGCGGCGACGTGGAGGTCGTGCAAGGGGAATCGCTGGGGCATGGCGCCATTCTAAACCCCCCAGCGGCGGCCGCGCTGCCCCCACGTGCTAGACTGCGCCCGGTGCGGACGCCGGATCGCCCCACGATCAGGAAATTCCAGAAGCGGTTGCTCTCCTGGTATGCGACGCACGGCCGCGATCTCCCCTGGCGCCGCACGCGTGATCCGTATCGCGTGCTCGTGTCCGAGGTCATGCTCCAGCAGACCCAGGTCGACCGGGTGATCCCGAAGTACCGCGAGTTCCTGCGCACGTATCCGACGCTCGAGCGCTTGGCTGACGCCGAAGCGCAGGATGTGCGACGGCTCTGGTATCCACTTGGATACAACGCCCGGCCGTTCCGCCTGCACCAGATCGCGCGCGAGACGATGGCCAGCTACGGCGGC
>Ga0193725_1000080_pt1 | contig 32763 bp, 22 predicted proteins | sample H2a2metaG_FD_143058 | JGI IMG/M metagenome (GOLD analysis project Ga0193725, IMG submission 143058) | Soil microbial communities from a riparian zone of the East river system, Colorado, United States - H2a2 | ecosystem: Environmental > Terrestrial > Soil > Riparian zone | place: USA: East River... | reverse complement strand
TTCCCGTCGGCAGCAAGCACAAGGCGAAGCTCATCGGGCTCGACAAGAAGACCGACCTCGCCGTGCTCAAGCTCGACGACGGGAAAGGCAACTTTGCCCACGCCCGCCTGGGCGACTCCGACCGGATGCAGGTCGGCGACTGGGTGATCGCCGTCGGCTCTCCCTTTGGCCTGCAATCGACGGTCACGGCGGGCATCATCAGCGCCAAGGCGCGCCAGATCGGCCAGGGGCCGTTCGACGATTTTCTTCAAACCGACGCCGCGATCAATCCCGGCAACTCGGGCGGGCCGCTCGTGAACATGCAGGGCGAGGTGATCGGCATCAACACCGCGATCGTGGCCGGCGGCTCGGGCATCGGGTTCGCGATCCCCTCGAACATGGCCCGCAAGATCTACACGGAGCTCCAGGCCAAGGGCCGGGTGACTCGCGGGTGGCTCGGCGTGTCGATCCAGCCGCTGACGTCAGAGCTCGCCAAGTCGTTCGGCGCCAAGGACAACAAGGGCGTGCTGCTCTCGGAGGTCATGGCCGACAGTCCGGCCGCCAAGGCCGGTTTGCTGTCGGGCGACATCCTGCTCGAGTTCCAGGGCAAGAAGATGGAAGCGCCGGCCGATCTGCAGCGCGCGGTCGGGTTCGCCTCGCCGGGGACGAGCGCCAAGGTCAAGGTCTGGCGCGATCAGGGCGAAAAGACGCTCGAGGTGAAGATCGGCGAGGCCCCCGAAGATCAGCGCGAAGCGCGGGGCGGGCCCAGCCAGAAGGGTGGCGCCTCCGCGCTCGGCCTCGAGGTCCGCCCGATCACGCCCGACGTCGCGCGCCAGCTCAACCTGCGCGTCACCGAGGGCGTCATCGTCGCCCGCGTCGAGGACGGCAGCCCCGCCGAAGAAGCCGGCATCCAGCGCGGCGACGTCATCCGCGAGATCAATCGCCAGAAGGTGCGGTCGATGGCGGACTTCGAGAAGATCACGAAGGACACCAAGGAAGGCGACCGCCTCACCGTCCTCCTCCAGCGCGGCGTGATGTCCCTCTACGTCGCCTTCACCGTCGGAAAGGGATAGTCCGCGATGACCTACAAGTGCCTGCTCTACGAGGTGAAGGATGGCGTGGCGACGCTCACGTTGAACCGGCCGGAGCGGTTGAACGCGCTGGGGGACACGCTGCGGGAGGACTTGCAGGACGCGGTGACGCGCGCGGCGGAAGACGCCGAGGTGCGCGTGCTCGTCGTGACGGGGGCCGGAAAGGGATTCTGCTCGGGCGGGGACGTCAAGGCGATGAACGAGCGGCGCGAGAGCCGCGCCGAGCGCCCGCTCATGGAGAAGGTCGCGCCCGGACGTGACCAGACCGTCCTCGCCCTGCGCAACGCGCCCAAGCCCGTGATCGCCGCCGTCAACGGCGCCGCCGCCGGGGCCGGCATGAACCTCGCGCTCTGCTGCGACATCCGCCTGGCCTCGACGGCCGCGAAATTCGCCCAGGCTTTCGTCCGCCGCGGCCTGCACCCGGACTGGGGCGGGACGTACTTCCTGCCCCGCGTGGTGGGCGCCGCCAAGGCGTGCGAGCTGATCTTCACCGGCGAGGTCATCGACGCCCAGGAGGCGTTGCGCCTGGGCATCGTCAGCGCGGTGTATTCGCCGGAAGAGCTGATGCCCGCGGCCCTGGCCCTCGCGCGAAAGATCGCCGACGGCCCGCCCGTGGCCATTCGCCTGGCCAAGCGCGCGATCTATCACAGTCTCGAGTGCGATCTCCGCCAGGCCCTCGAGTTCGAGACCTACGCCCAGAACATCTGCTACGAGACCGAGGACGCCGCCGAGGGCATCCGCGCGTTCGTCGAGAAGCGCCCCCCGTCGTTCCGCGGCAAGTAACGCGGAGGGGGGCTACGGCGCCGGCTTCAGGTAGACTTCGGCGCGCTTCTGGAGCTCGGTGAGGACGTAGGGGGCGACGGCGCCCCAGTCGGCCTGCCAGATGCTCTGCATCGTGTAGAAGCCGAGCATGCGGTAGCTCTCGAACTGCGACTCGCTGAAGAACTGGTCCGCCGTCGACTCGTGCGGAAAGGCCCCGTGCGCTGACGCGTAGTTGAAGATGTCGGTCGGCTCGCCGCCGTAGAAGCAGGGTTTGACGTAGAGCAGGATTCCCTTCACCGCCTCGGACCCGTCGACCGCCGCGTAGTCGATGTCGGCGAGCGCGCAGTAGCGCGCGGGCGGCTCGCCCCGCGTCTTGGTGCGCGACATGACGCGCATCTCCCCGCGGACCGTGATGGGCACCCCCAGGTCGATGCGGACCTTGCGGATCGCGTTGGCGAGATCCGTGAAGTCACAGTCGGGATCGGCGCCGGCGTCGCTGAGCACGATGAAGTGGCAGCGCCGCACGATCATCTCGAGCAGGCCCAGATTCTCGAAGTGCCCGCCGTCCGAGAGGTACACGTGCTGGCTGGTGTCGTCGGTGAGCCCCAACGCCTCGGCCAGCATCGGCTTGATCGACGGCTTGGGAAAGGCCTGGTCGTACGTGCGCTGTCCGTGGACGCCGGGGTTGCCGAGCCACCACCCCAGCCGCACGTTGAAGAACATCATGACCAGGGCGAGCAGCGGCGAGGAGTGATAGCCCATGTTGGGGCTGGCCGCCGCCCCCGAGATGGTGATGGCCGTGCCCAGCGAGAGGCCCTCGATCCGTCCCCCATAGGTTCTCGAAGGCCGGTAGCCGAGGCGATAGCTGCCGGCGTGCAGGGGCGACACCGTGAAGGTCTCGGCCTTTCGCTCCTGCCAGGCGAGGTTGTGGCCGGACACCAGGTTGAGGGCGATGTTGACGACGTGCAGGAGGCCGTGTCGCCCCGGGGGCGGCGGCGCGATCACGTTCGGATACGCGTCGTGCAGCAGCATCCGGTTCGCGCGGATGGCGGCGTCGCCGCGAGGGGCCGCGGCCAGGGCCGCCGTGGTCGCGGGCGCCGCCCCCTCGGTGAACGCACGCTGGCCGGCGAACCAGCCGTCGAGCAGCAGACGGTTGAGGTCCGCGACGAGACGGCGCTGGAGCGCGGGCGAGGGCTCGCCGGACCCCACGTGCGCGCGGATCGCCCGCCGGGTGGCCGGCGGCAGTTTCGCCAGCAGCGCTTTCGAGGCCGCGTGGGCGGCGGACGTCAGCCTCGTCACGAAGCCGGCCACGTCGTCCAGTCCGTCCACGTGCAGCAGTCCCCGGCGCAGCTCGGACATCTGGATGTTGTCGCCGGGGTCGAATCCGGTGAACGGGTTGGGCCGTCGGCGCGCGCGTGAGGCGCCGAGGTAGGCGCGGATGAGCCGGTTGCGATACATCGCGTGCAACGAGAACTTGTTGACGTTGATCAGCATCGACATGCCGAGCCCGATGGCCGCGGCCAGGACCAGGAACACCAGGCTGACCGTGACCGTGGACTCGGCCACCACCGAGTGGTGCTCCCACACGCTGTACGGCATCGGCTGCACCCAGCCCGCGAGGGCCTCGAAGCCGCCCATCGTCCCGCTGAGCCAGTACACGATGGGATTGGTGAGGATGGAGAGGCCGACGACCAGCAGCAGCAGGGTGACCAGGGCCACGATCATCGGGGCGTGCTTGAGGAGCAGGCCGCTGAGCCCGGCGCCGGCCCCTCCGTCGCGAGCGGGCGTGGACGGGCTGCGGCCAAGCAGGGCGGAGGCAATGCCCGACGCGATGGCCGCCGCTCCCACGCCCGCCTGACTCCACGCGCCGAGCCAGCCCAGGGCCAGGGGGCCGTAGATCACGATGGCCCCGACCACCGCCCAGCCCACGATCACGATCAGCACCCATCCCCCGAAGCGGGCCAGCCACTCGCGGTCGTCGTCATCGGTCAGCAGGCTCACCAGTCCGACGAACAGCGTGGTGGCGAGCAGGAACGCGGTGAGGAACAACGGCACCGCGAAGCAGACGAGGAATTGCGGCAGGTCATCGAAGGGCACGTAGGCGACGGTCAGATAGGCGGCGCACCACACGAGCACGCCGGCGACCACGCCCGTGAGGACCGCGATGAGCGCTTCGTCGAGCCCGCGCAGGCGTCGCATCCACACGGCGTAGATCGCCCACGCGATCAGGTGCAGCGTGCCCCCGGTGGTGGCGAACCACGGAAGCGAGATCGGCATGGCCGACCACGTCCACCACGCGGTGAGCAGCATGGCCGACAGCACGAGCGGGGTCAGGCAGGCCACGAGGAAGCTGACCTGACCGGTGAAATCGGCCAGCGGCCGCCGGTTGCGCTGCTCGGCCGCGCTCGGGCGCGCCACCCCCATGTACGCGACCGCGAAGATCAGACACGCGAACCCGAGCCATTGCAGCAGGCGATCGACGCCGGCCACGGAGGGTGGCGCTTCGAGGACCGCCACGCCGACGCGGGGGACGGCGAGCGCGGCGAGCAGGATCGGCACGAGGACGAGCCAGTTCAAGATCAGGTTGCGCACATAGGTGGCCGCGAGCGTCCAGGTGTCGGCCGACAGCATTCCCAGCTTCGGGCTCAGGTAGTTGCTGTACTCGCGCAGGTGTCGGATCGGATCGGGCTCGGGACGGAGCGGTGACTTGGGCGGGGGCGCGGTGATCCCCGCCATCACGCCCTCGAGCCCTTCCCGATGACGATGCACCCACGCGCTCAGCCAGCTCCCGAGATAGCCGCCTCCGGACACGGTGGACAGGTAATCGAACTTGTCGAGCAGCCGCAGGTGGGCGAGCGCCTGGACGACGCCGAGCCCGAAGGTCGCGCTGCGAATGCCGCCGCCCGAGAAACACAGGGCCGTGCGGAGCGCGGGTTGCTCCCCGAGGCTCGCGCGGCGGTGGATGGCGCGATGGATGGCGGCCAGGCGTGTCTCATGGATGGGCGCGATCTCATCCGCGAACGCCGCCTCCAGTAGCAGGCGGTTCACGTGCACGAGCTCGTCACCCTCGGCCGCGAGCGTGGCGAGACGATGCAGGTCCGCCGGGAGTTTGACGTGGGCGAAGCGCGCGGTGTCGTACAACGCCCCCGACGTCAGCGCGGCGTTCAATCCCTGCACGAGGCCCGCTCGGAGGGCCTCTCCCTCACGCGCGAGCACGGTGGCGTCGAGGCCCCGAGTCCGCAGATAGCGGGCGAGCAGATCCTTGCCCTGCAGTTTGGCGGCGAGCCGCTCGGGACTTCTGACGTGCTCCGGCGCGAGCAGCCACGTCGGGGGCTCCGGAAGCTCGCCGTGGAGCGCGACGTATTCCTCTTCCAGGACCTGGCAGAGGTGCAACGGCAGGGGCATTGCCGCTCTTCTACCGAACCCCGCCAGCGCGGTCAACCCGCCGGGGCGCCGCCAGGGTTACACCCACGTTTCGGAAGATTTGTGCCCGATGTCAGGCGTACGGTGCACGCCTGCCCCCGGAAAGCCGCGCAAGTCTTCGGCGGTCCGCCCCCCGGTTCGGCACAGCTTTTGAGTAGTTCCGCGCCCGGAGGACGTGTCCCACGCCATGAACGACCCCCTCGTATCAGCGCTTCGCCCCCTCGACGTCCCGCTCGTCCACTCGATCGGCCACCCCGTCCAGAACGGCCACGCGATCCGCAACGGCCACGCGGGCGTCGCCGGGACACGCGGCACGCGCGTGGTCGAGGTCGTGGAGGCCGACCACTGGAACGAGCTGCTCCTCGGCCGGGGAGACTACGAGCTGGCCCAGGGCTGGGAGTGGGGCGAGGTGCAGCGGGAGGCGGGCTTCACGCCGCACCGCTACGCCGTACTCGACGGCTCCGCGTGTATCGCCGCGGTGTCGGTGACGTGCCGCCGGCTGCCCGGGCTTCCGTACTCCGTCCTCTACGCGTCTCGCGGGCCGCTGCTGGACTGGAAGGACACGCACGCGTGGCACGGCGTTCTCCACGCGATCCGGCGGCTCGCGGAGCGGCATCGCGCGATCTTCTTCCGGGTGAGCCCGGCCGTGGCCCACGACGACGCGGACGTGCTGAGCGTCCTCGCGCGCCACCGGTTCCGGCCGATCACCGACGACTGGACGACGTGGAACGCGGCGCGCGTGGTCCTGGTCTCGAGCCTCGACGGCGACGAGGCGGCGCTGGTCGGCCGGTTCCGCAAGGGGATTCGCCGCGACCTCGCGGCGGCGCAGCGTCGCGGGGCGCGGGTGCGCGTGGCTGACGATCCCGCGGATCTGCTCGCCTTCCATCGACTCTCGGTGGCGGCGGGCCGCGAGAAGGGCTACCCGGTGCGACCGCTCGCGCGCCTGGAGGCGCTGTGGAACACGTACGTCGCGCGCGGCCACGGGGTGCTGCTGCTGACCGAGCACGAGGGCGCGCTCCTCGGAGGCGTGCTCGGGCTCCGCTTCGGACGCCGCGCGTATCTGCACCGCGCCACGATTCTCAGAGCCGGCGAGGGCCAGCGGCTTCACCAGGGACCGCTCGTCTACTGGGAGTTCATTCGATGGGCGAAGGCCGCCGGCTGCGACGTCATCGACTGGGGCGGCAGCGGCACGCGCTTTCCGCCGTCGGAGCGCGACGACGGCCACGGGGTGTATCAGTTCAAGAGCGGGTTCGGCGCCGAGCTGCAGTGCTGGGTGCCGTACCACGACCTCGTCTTCCGGCCCCGCCTCTATGGCCTGGCGCGCGCCGCGGAGCGGTGGGTTCTTCCCCAGGCCTGGAGACTCCGCGCCCGCATCAATCATTGAGATGGGGGGCGCCGAAGGCGCCCCCCATACCCCCCGACGCGCTTGACCGCGTTCGACGCGTGACCCCATCGCCGGAACTGTCATGAGCGAGCAGACTGCAAATCATCTGCTACACTTTTTGTAGGGCCGAAAGCGGCCCGCTCACACGTATGACCGTGGAATTCAAGGACTACTACCGCATCCTGGGTGTCGACCGGAGCGCCGACGACAAGGCGATCAAGTCGGCGTACCGGAAGCTCGCCCGCAAGCATCATCCGGACGTGTCCAAGGGCGCCGGCGCGGCCGAGAAGTTCAAGGAAATCAACGAGGCGTACGAGGTGCTGTCGGACCCCGAGAAGCGCCGGCGGTACGACGATCTCGGCCCGGACTGGCAACGCTACGCCCAGGGCCCAACGGGCCAGCCGGGCGCGGGATTTCCCGGCGGGTTCCACGTCGAGTACGGCGGCGCCGAAAACGCCGGAGGCTTCTCGGATTTCTTCCGGACGATCTTCGGCGATCTCGGCGCCCGCACCGCCGAAGGCCGCGGCGGACGGCAAAGGGTCGATTTCGAGGGGCTGGAAGATCTGCTCGGGCGCGGGGCGGGCCGGAGACGGCGCCGTGGCGACGACGTCCAGGCCGGCGTCGAGATCTCCCTCGACGAAGCCTTCAACGGCGCGCGCAAGAGCTTCAACCTCGAGAGCGAGGAGCCCTGCCCCACCTGTCACGGCTCGGGCAACGTCGACGGTAAGCCGTGCTCGATCTGCCACGGACGTGGCTGGCAGCGCGCCCAGCGCCAGCTCGAGGTGAAGATCCCCGCCGGGGTCCGCACCGGTCAGCGCGTGCGGGTGTCGGGCGAGGGCGGCGGGGGCGCCGATCAACGCGGCGATCTGTATCTGATCGTCAACGTCGCGGCCCACCCGCTCTTCGAGCGCACGGGCGACGACCTACAGCTCGAGCTGCCGATCACCGCGCCCGAGGCGGCGCTCGGCGCGTCGATCGAAGTCCCGACCCTGCGCGGCCGCGTCTCGATGAAGATTCCGCCGGGCACCGGAAGCGGACGCACCTTCCGCCTGCCCGGCTACGGCATGCCGCGCGTGAAGGGCGGCGGCGCCGGCGATCAGCTCGTGCGGACCAAGATCGTGCTCCCGACCAGCCTGACCGCCGAGGAGCAGGAGCTCTACACGAAGCTCAAGAGCCTGCGCGGCGACAACCCGCGGGCCTATCTGGGATAGCAGTGCGAGCCACAGCACGTCGCGGGGCTGGGGCCCCGCCGTGCGAGGCGAGAATCTGAAAAAAGAGGACCACACATGGCGGCGAAATTCGACAAGTTCACGGTGAAGGCGCGGGAGGCCGTGCAGTCGGCCCAGTCCCTGGCCGACCAGCACGATCACCAGGCGCTCGAGCCCGAGCACCTGTTGTTGACATTGATCGAGCAGCAGGAAGGCGTGGTGGGTCCGCTGCTCGCCAAGCTCGGCGTGCCGGCCGACCCGCTCCGCCGCACGATGGACGCCGAGCTGGCCAAGCTGCCGAAGGTGCGGGGCGGCGCCGGGCAGCAGTACGCCGGGCAGCGTCTCGCCCAGACGTTCGAGCGCGCGCAGAGCGAGGCCGAGCGCCTGAAGGACGAGTACGTCTCGACCGAGCACTTGCTGATCGCCCTCACCCAGGACAAGACCGGCGCCGCCGGGCGCGCGCTGGCCGGAGCGGGCGTCACCCCTGAGCGAATCTATCAAGCCCTCGTCGAGGTGCGGGGCAGCCAGCGGATCACCGACGAGAACCCCGAGGACAAGTATCAGGCGCTGGCGCGCTACTCGCGCGACCTCACCGAGCTGGCCCGCAAGGGCAAGCTCGACCCGGTCATCGGCCGCGACGAGGAGATCCGCCGCGTGATCCAGGTGCTCTCGCGGCGCACCAAGAACAACCCGGTGCTGATCGGCGAGCCCGGCGTGGGCAAGACCGCGATCGCCGAGGGCCTGGCCCAGCGCATCGTGGCCGGCGACGTGCCCGAGGGATTGAAGGGCAAGCGCCTGGTCGCCCTCGACATCGGCGCGATGGTGGCGGGCTCGAAGTACCGGGGTGAGTTCGAGGACCGGCTCAAGGCCGTGCTCCGCGAGATCACCGAGTCGAACGGCGAGATCGTGTGCTTCATCGACGAGCTGCACACGCTGGTGGGCGCGGGCGCCGCCGAGGGCGCGGTGGACGCGGCCAACATGCTCAAGCCGGCGCTGGCCCGCGGCGAGCTGCGCTGCGTGGGCGCCACCACGCTGGACGAATACCGCAAGCACGTCGAAAAAGATCCGGCGCTCGAACGACGCTTTCAGCCGGTGATGGTGAAGGAGCCGACGGTCGAGGACACGATCGCCATTCTCAGAGGCCTCAAGGAGAAGTACGAGGTCCACCACAAGGTGAAGATCAAGGACGCCGCCCTGGTGGCGGCGGCCGTGCTGTCCCACCGCTACATCGCCGATCGGTTCCTGCCGGACAAGGCCATCGACCTGATGGACGAGGCGGCCGCGCGCATCCGCATGCAGATCGACTCGATGCCCCAGGCCATCGACGAGATCCAGCGGCGCACCATGCAGCTCGAGATCGAGCGCGTCTCGGTCGCCCGCGACCAGGACGACGCCGCGTCCCGCGACCGGCTGGCCCGGATCGACGCCGAGCTGGCCCAGCTCAAGGAGCGGGGCGACGCGCTCAAGGCGCAGTGGCAGGCCGAGAAGGCAGGCATCGGGCGGCTCGGCAAGGTCAAGGAAGAGATCGAGGCGGCCAAGCATGCCATGGCCGACGCCGAGCGCCGCGGCGATCTCAACCGCGCCGCCGAGCTTCGTTACGGCACCCTGATGACGCTCGAGAAGCAGCTCGCCGAGCTGGACACGCGCCTGACCGAACAGAAGGACGGCCGCATGCTGCGCGAGGAGGTCAACGAGGAGGACATCGCCGAGACCGTGGCCAAGTGGACCGGCGTGCCGGTGACGCGTCTCCTCCAGTCCGAGACCGTGAAGCTCCTCAAGATGGAAGAGCGCGTCCACCAGCGGGTGATCGGCCAGGACGAGGCCATCGTCGCGGTGGCCAACGCCGTGCGGCGCGCGCGCTCGGGTCTCAGCGATCCCAACCGCCCGATCGGCTCGTTCCTGTTTCTCGGGCCGACGGGCGTGGGCAAGACCGAGCTGGCCCGCGCGCTGGCCGAGTTCCTGTTCGACGACGAGCGGGCGATGATCCGCATCGACATGTCGGAGTACATGGAAAAGCACACGGTGGCCCGACTCATCGGCGCTCCGCCCGGCTATGTCGGTTACGACGAGGGCGGCCAGCTCACCGAGGCGGTCCGGCGTCGTCCCTATGCCGTCGTGCTGTTCGATGAAATCGAAAAGGCTCACTCCGACGTCTTCAACGTGCTGCTCCAGCTCCTCGACGACGGCCGGCTGACCGACGGTCACGGACGCACGGTGGATTTCCGCAACGCGCTCGTGATCATGACCTCGAACATCGGCAGCCACATCTTCCGGGAGTACGAGACCCCCGAGAAGGTGCGCCCGCTGATGATGGAGGAGCTGCGGCGGACGCTGCGGCCGGAGTTCCTCAACCGGATCGACGAGATCGTGATCTTCCACCCGCTCGGCCGCGACGAGCTGGCCCGCATTGTCGACATCCAGCTCGGCCACCTGCGATCCCGCCTGGCCGACAAGCGCATCGCGCTGGAGGTCACCGACGCGGCCAAGGCGGTGCTGGCCCGCGAGGGCTACGACCCCACGTTCGGCGCCCGCCCGCTCAAGCGCACGATCCAGCGCCTGGTCCAGGACCCGCTCGCCCTCAAGCTGCTGGAGGGCGAGTTCTCCGACGGCGACACCGTGACGGTCGACGCGGAAGGCGACGCCATCGTCTTCCGCCGCGCCGTCACCGCGGAAGTGGTGAGCTGAAGCGATCCGGGCGCTGAGCTGATTCGCGTATAGTAGGCGCGATGCTGAAGCGTCCGTGGTCCCGCTCCGGCTTCAGGATCGAGCTGACCTCGCATCCCCGCGGCACCGTCCCCCTCGGACAGTCCATCGCCATCCGGGCCAGTGGCCATGGCGGCCCGATCGAGTACTACGTCACCTACAACGGCGTGATGGGCACCGAGCCGATCGAGGCCAAGGACGACACGTTCGCCATGTTTCCCGAGGCGCCGGGCGCGTACGTGATCTCCGCGCGGGCCGGCCGGGACGACGAGACGGCCGAATGGTCGCAGGTCGCCTTCGAGGTCTCGGCCCGATCGCGGATGCGTCAGACGCCCCAGCTCGTGAACCTCGACGAGGCGACGCGCGTGTGGACCGGCAACGAGTGGGGCGCCCTCCTCGCCCGGAACTACGAGAGCGAGGTCGCGCGACAGCTGCCGTCCTTGATCCGGCCCGGCGCCGTCGTGTACGACGTCGGCTCCAACATCGGGTTGTACGCGCTCCGCTTCGCGAAGCTGGCCGGCGCGCGGGGGCACGTCTACTGCGTCGAGGCCAACCCGCTCTGCAACTATTTCCTGTGCGTGAACATGGCCGAGAACCGGCTCACCAACTACACGGTGCTGCCGGTGGCGGCCTCGGATCACGACACCCTGATCGAGTTCAGCATCAACTTCGGAAACTTCGCGGTCGGCATCGACCACGACTCCTCGTTCTTCGGCGGCAAGCCGGGGGCTCGGATCTCCGTGCCCGCCCGCACGCTCGACGGGCTCATCGCGCGCCTGCGGCTGCCCCCGCCGAGCGTGCTCAAGATGGACATCGAGGGGGCGGAGGCCTCGGCGATCCGCGGGCTGGCCCGCACCATCGCCGCGCACCGGCCGTCCCTCATCCTGGAATTGCACGGCCGCGCGGCGGCCTGCGAGACGCTGAGCCAGCTCGAATCCGCCGGCTACCGCTATGCCGAGGTCAAGTCGGGCCGATCGTTCGCCACGGCCCGCGACGTCCAGGACTGGTGCGCGGACGAGGTGTTCCAGGTCATCGCCACGCGGCCCTGAATCTCCTGACGCGGTTTCGTTGTCTCAACGCTATGACCACGTCCTCGGGGACTGCTCCTCGGATCCATCCGGCCTGGGTCGTTCTGGTGGCGGTGACCGTGTGCATGATGGCGTCGTCGGGACTGCGCTCGGTCTTCGGCGTCTACATCAAGCCGATGGAAGCGGAGTTCGGCTGGACGCGCGGCGCGCTCTCCGGCGTGGCCGCGATCTCGCTGCTCCTGCTCGGAGCGGCCGGGCCGTTCGCCGGTCGGCTGGCCGATCGCTGGGGACCTCGACGGGTCATCCTCTTGTCGCTCGTCATGCTGGGCATCGGCTCGATCGGCGCCGCCGCGGTCAGCGCGCTGTGGCAGCTCTACCTGACCAACGGGATCCTGCTGGGCATCGGCGCGGGAGGCCTCGGTCTGGCGACGGGATCCGTCATCGCCGCCCGCTGGTTCGAGGCCCGCCGCGGCCTCGCGATCGGGATCGCGGCGGGTGGAATGTCGGCGGGACAGCTCGTGATCATCCCGCTGGCCGCCGCGCTCATGCTGTGGTTCGGCTGGCGCGTGAGCTTGTTCTGGCTCGGCCTCGGCGTGCTCGCGATCGTGCTGCCCCTGGCCACGTGGCTCATCCGCAACGAGCCCGCGGACCGCGGCGTCCGCGCGTACGGGGCCACCGGCGCGTCGCTCACCGCGGCCCAGACCCTCGACGCGCGACGCGCCGGCCGCGTCGGCATCGTCGAGGCCGCGCAGTATCCGCAATTCTGGCTCCTGATGAGCACGTTCTTCGTCTGCGGCTACACCACCAACGGCATGGTCCTCACCCACTTCATGCCCCACGCCCTCGAGCACAGCTTCACGGAATTCCAGGCCTCGACCGCCCTGGGCATCATGGGCGCCATGAACGTGCTAGGGACGATCGCCTCGGGCTTCATCTGCGACCGCTTCGGCCGCCGCGGCCCGCTCGCCACCTATTATTTGCTCCGGGGGATCTCCCTGATCTTCCTGGTGTACGTCTGGGACGTGCAGTCGCTCCATCTCTGGGCCGCGATCTACGGCCTCAACTACATCTCGACGGTGCCGCCCACCACCACCCTCACCGCCTCGATCTTCGGCCGCTACTCCGTGGGTGAGCTGTCGGGCTGGATCTTCTTCGCCCACCAGGTCGGGGCCGCCCTCGGCGCCGCCATCGCGGGCTGGGTGTTCGAGATCTACGGCAGCTACTCGCCCGCGTTCATCTCCGCGGGCCTCCTCGGCATCGTGGCCGCCGCCTTGACGATGTTGATCCGGGAAGAATCCGTCATCGAACGTCCGCTGGAGCCCGCCCCCGCCTGATCCGAAATTCTCATCAGGAACTCTAGTAGCGCGGCGTCATTCCACGCTCTTGTCCCCGCCGCGCCCCCACCGTCATGCCCCCAGCTCCTACACTTCGCCGCACATCGACTATTCTTGGCGGCATGATCGCTCCCCGATCGCCGTTCCGGATTCATCCCGCGTGGATCGTGTTGGGCTCGATGACCTTGTGTATGGCCGTCGCTTCGGGGCTGCGCGCGGTGTTCGGGGTGTACGTCAAGCCGCTGGAGGCCGAGTTCGGCTGGAGCCGTAGCGCGATTTCCGGCGTCGCCGCGCTCTCGCTGTTGATCCTCGGCGCCGTCGGACCGTTCGCCGGGCGGCTGGCCGATCGGTGGGGACCGCGGCGCGTGACGCTGCTCGCTGTCGGGCTGCTTGGTGTGGGAGCGATCGGTGCCTCGGCGATTCACACGCTGTGGCAGGCGTACCTCACCACCGGCATCCTGATGGGCGTGGGCGCCGGCGGGCTCGGACTGGCCACGGGATCGGTCATCGCCGCGCGCTGGTTCGAGAGCCGGCGCGGGCTGGCCATCGGCGTCGCGGCCGGCGGCATGTCGGCCGGGCAGCTCGTGGTCATTCCCATCGCGACCGTGCTGTTGCTGTGGTTCGGGTGGCGCGTGAGCTTCTTCGTGCTCGGCCTCGCGCTGCTCGGCATCGCGTGGCCCATCGCGTTCTGGCGCATTCTCGACGATCCGGCGGATCGCGGGCTCTCGCCGTACGGCGCCACCGGTCCCGTCCTCACCGCGGCGCAAGCGGCCCACGCGCGGACCCGCGCACGCGTGGGCCTCATGGAAGCCGCGCAGCACGCGCAGTTCTGGCTGCTCGCGAGCACGTCGTTCGTGTGCGGGTACACCTCGGTCGGCCTGATCCTGACGCACTTCATCCCCCACGCGCTCGAGCACAACTTCACCCAGGTCGAGGCGACGACCGCGCTCGCGATCATGGGCTCGATGAACGTGGTGGGAACGCTCGGCTCCGGCTGGCTCTGCGATCGGTTCGGCCGCCGCGGGCCGCTCGCCATGTACTACCTCATTCGCGGCGTGTCGCTGGTGTTCCTGCTCTACGTGTGGAACGCGCCGTCGCTTCACGTGTGGGCGGCGATCTTCGGGCTCAACTGGGTGTCCACGGTGCCGCCGACCACCACGCTGACCGCGGCGATCTTCGGGCGCTACTCGGTCGGGGAGCTGTCGGGCTGGATCTACTTCGCTCACCAGGTCGGCGCCGCGCTGAGCGCCGCCAGCGCGGGCTGGATCTTCGAGGCCTACGGCGACTACACGCCGGCCTTCGTCTCCGCCGCGCTCCTGGCCCTCCTCGCCGCCGCGCTGACCATGCTGATCCGTGAGGAGCCCGTCATCACGTCCCCGCTCGCCCCGGCCCCCGCCACCACCTAGCTTGCCAGGACTTCCCGCACCTTGCGGAGAAGCTCGGCGGGCATGAACGGCTTGCCGAGCAGCGGCGCGTGGCCGTCGAGCACGCCATGGTTGCTGATCAGGTCATCGGTGTATCCGGACATGTACAGCACCTTCGTGGCCGGACTGATGCGCGCCATATGGCGGGCCAGCTCGCGGCCGCCCATGTCGGGCATGACGACGTCGGTCAGCAGCAGGTGAATGCCGCCGGCGTGCCTCTCGGCCAGGGACAGGGCGCCGCCCGGGGCCGAGGCCAGCACCGCGTAGCCCCCTTCGTAGAGGACTTCGCGGGTGAGGTCGCGAACCATCTCGTCGTCCTCGACGAGGAGGATGGTCTCGTGTCCGCCGGCCGGAGCCGGCAGCGTCGGAGCGGCGACCTGCGCCTCGCGGGCCGCCCGCGGCAGGTAGATGCGGAACGTCGTTCCGGCGCCGGGCTCGCTCTGCACGGCGATGGCGCCGTCGTGCTGGGTGACGATGCCGTAGACGGTGGCCAGACCCAGTCCCGTCCCCTTTCCCGGGGCCTTGGTGGTGAAGAAGGGCTCGAACAGGTGCGCCTGCACGCTGGCGTCCATGCCGGTTCCCGTGTCGGTCACGGCCAGCATCACGTGCGGTCCGGCGCCGAGGCCCGGGTGGCGGGCGGCGAAATCGGCGTCGAGATCGACGTTGCGGGTCTCGACGGTCAGGGTCCCGCGGTGGGGCATGGCGTCGCGGGCGTTCACCACGAGGTTGACGACCACCTGCTCGAACTGTACGGGGTCGGCGCGGACCGGTCCCAGCTCGGGCTCGAGGACCGTCACCAGCTGAAGATGCTCGCCGATGATCCGTCGCAGCATGCTCGCCATGGTCATCACCACGCCGTTGAGGTTGAGGACCTTGGGCTGGAGCAGCTGCTTGCGGCTGAAGGCGAGGAGCCGCTGGGTGAGGGCGCCCGCGCTCGCCGCGGTGGTGGCGATCAGCTCGAGGTCGTGCCGGTGTGAGCTCGACGGCTCGAGCTTCGACAGCAGCACGTGGCTGCGTCCCAGCATGACCGTGAGCAGGTTGTTGAAGTCGTGGGCGATGCCGCCGGCCAGCTGGCCGACGACGTCCATTTTCTGTGACTGTCGCAGCTGGTGCTCGGTCTGGCGCAGGGCCTCCTCGGCGTTCTTGCGCTCGGTCACGTCCCGGACGATACCGACGTAGAAGCGGCCCTGCTCGCTGTCCCAGGAGCCGAGCGAGAGCTCCAGGGGGAACTCCGTCCCGTCCTTGCGCAGCCCCACGAACTCCAGGCCCCGCGTGAGCACGGGCGCGGCGCCAGCGCTCGCGCGCTCGATCCCGTGCTCGTACGTTTCGCGAAGGCGCTCGGGCATGAGCACGGTCAGCGGGCGGGCCACCACCTCGGCCTCCGCGTAGCCGAAGATGGCCTCGGCGCCTCGGTTCCAGGACACGATCCGCCCGTCCTCGTCCGCGGCGACCACGCCGTCGGCCGCCGCGTCGGTGATGGACCGGAGCCGCAGCTCGCTCTCCCGGCGCGCGTTCTCGGCCTGGGTGCGCATGGTGACGTCGTTGAAGACCACCACGGACCCGACCACGACGCCGCGCTCCCGGATGGGCGCGCTCACGCACTCGACCGGAAACGTCACGCCGTCCTTGCGGCGGAAGTTCATTTCCCCGGTGACCGAGTGCCCGGTCGACAGGAGGGAGGCGCCCCACGGCGGCGCCTGGCGGGACGTCAACACGAGGGCCTCCAGCGATCGGCCCACCAGCTCGTCGACGCGCCATCCCGTCAGGACGCCGGCGGCGGCGTTGGCAAACGTCGTCTTCCCCTCGCGGTCGACGCCGACGATGCCCTCACCCGCCGAGCCCAGGATGAGCTCGACGTGCGCGACGGCCAGCTCGTTCAGCCTCCAGGTGATCAGGGACACGATGCTCATGCCGACGATGAACACGCCGTGAATGCCCGCCCACATCCAGGGGTTGGCCCAGGCCGCGGCATGGTTGAACACCGACCGGGGCTCGAGCACGCCCACGAGCCCGTGATGGACCACCACGTAGCCGATGGCCAGCAAGAACGGGATCCAGTCCTGATAGAGGGCCATCAGTCCGACCATGACGAAGAAGTGGAAGTGCATCTCGATGTAGCCGCCCGAGAAATGCACGAGCAGGGCGGATGAGGTCAGCAGCCCCAGGCACGCCATGGCCGCGGAGAACCGGCGACCCAGCCCGCCGAAGCCGGCCAGCAGCGCGAACCCGGCGACCACGCCCGACTCGGCGAGGGCGTGGCGGACTTCGGAGCCGGCCAGGATCGCGAAGAGCGCCAGACCGACGACGTGGGCCCAGAGCAGCGCGACGATGCCCCAGTGTCGTCGCCGCCAGACGGGGCCGGGGAGCGGACGTCCTTCGGGAATGAGCACGTGAAGCGCGTCAGCCAGTGATCGAACGCGAACCGGCCACGGCCGTTCGAGCGATCGTTGCATGGCCCGACTCTACGGCACCACCTGGGCGGGTCACGACAAATTTGGCGGGGGCGCGGCGCGGGCGCGCGCTCAGCCGGCGGCGGTGGTGTGGGTCCGGCGGATGCGGCTCTGCACGTCGCGCACGCGGTCGCCGTCGAGGGTGATCACGACCTCGTGCTCTTCGGCATTCCACCCGTTCACGGTGGCGACCCAGCCGAGGTTCAGACGGCGCTCGGGGACAGCGCGCCGCCCGCGATACACGAGGCTGCGCCGCGGCGAGGCGCCCAGCTCCTCGGTCTCCTCCTCGGGAGGGCCGCACAGCGCCACCACGTCGGCGTAGGTGCTCTCGCCCGGACGGATGGCGGCGAGCGTGTCCGGCGCGAGCACGACCCCCGTGCGGCGCGTGGCCTTCTCCGCGCGCGCCGAGCCGACGTGAAGCCGCCGGCGCAGGATCCCGCCGAACTGCTGGCTGAACATGAACACGCCCGCCAGGTTGCCGAGCAGCAACAGCCCGGCCGAGACCAGGATCGGCCGCCAGGCGATGCGGCCGGAGAAGTAGTGGAAGTGCACCTTGAGGACCTGCGGCACCACGCCTTCGTTCGGGGCCAGGGTGAGCGACACGATCTCCGACCCCGCGCGCGTCCGGCTGCCCCGCCGCGTGGCGGTCGCGGGGCTGATCTCTTCGATGCGCAGATGGTCGGCGTCGCTGAAGTTGGCCAGCAACAGCGAGACGTCAGGGGCCAGACGGACCACGCGATCGCGGTGCTCGAAGTACATCGAATAGAGCGCGAGCGAGCCCACGCTCCCCGAGCTGAGCGTGAGCACCCAGCGCCGTCCCCAGAAGAGCTCCTCCATCCAGGTCGCCGGCCGCGGCGTGATCACGTCCTTGAGCGGCATCGTGAGGTTGGCCAGCACGAGCGGATCGGCGAACTCCGGCGTCCACGGGATCTTCACGAACGTGCCGGTCCCGGATTGGGCCGGATTGGTGCCGCGCTTGAAGAACGTCGCGTAGGAGGCCACCGCGGGCACGGGGTCGCTGTCGGCGGCGGTGCCGAGCTTGGCGCGATCGCGCTTGCGCAGGGTGAGGCGCCCGTCGGACAGCGCGGTGAACCCGCGCGATTCGAGCGCGCGGGCCAGCGCGGGATCGGCCTGGCCGGGCGCCGTCGCCGCCGCCACCTCGGCCGGCCAAAATAGGTAGAGGTCCTGCTTCGCCGCGTCCGGCGCGCCGGTCGGCGACGTCACCGTGCTCCACGAGATGCTCACGGTGACGGGCCCCAGCCCGGGCCCCACGATCCCCACGATGAACAGCGGCCCGATCGCGAACTCAGGATGCGGCTCCGACGCCAGAAACACCTGCCCCGCCGCCGGTCCCGCGGCGCAACCGATGACGACGAAGATCAAGAACGCAAGCGCACGACAGGAACGACGACGAGCGAGGCTTCGACTCTTCGAGAGCACGAAGCCCCCTCCGAGGCCCTAGCGAGCGATCGCGAGCGCGCCGCGGCGCGGATCGGCGCCGCCCCAGCGCACGCCGGCCTCATCGACGACCACCGCGTCGACGGCGCCGGCCCGCCACTCCCAGTCCGGCCACACCGAGACGTCGTGGCCGATCGCGGAGAGCGCGTCGCGGGTGTCACGCGCGATGCGGCCCTCGACCTCGAGCTTGCCCGGCGAGTAGGCGTGCGGCCAGAACGAGTCCGGGAAGCTTCGTGACGCCACGCGCGGCGCCTCGATCGCCTGCTGGAGCGGCATGCCGAACACGGTCACGTTGAGGAAGACCTGGAGCATGGCCTGCTGCTGGACGTCACCGCCCGGCGTGCCGAACGGCATGAACAGACGCCCGTCGGTGAAGGCCATCGCGGGCGCCGGGGTGAGACGCGGACGCTTGCCGGGCGCGACCACGCTCGGGTGCGCGGGATCGAGCCATCCCTGCGAGCCGCGCGGCGACACCACGCAGCCGACACCGGGGATGACCGGCGAGTCGACGTTGGGATCGCTGGGCGTGGCCGAGAACCCATTGCCGGCCTCGTCGATCACCGCGACGTAGCTGGTGTCGAGCGCGTCGTCGTGGGAGCCGCCCGCGACGGGGAGCGCGGTGTCGCGCCGCCGCATGGCCGCGAGCGCTTCGGGATCTCCCGCGGGCGGCATCTCGGCCCACGCCCGGTCGCCCACCAGCTCACGGCGCATGCGCGCGTACGCCTTGCCGAGCAGCCCGGCGGGCACCTTCACGAAGTGAGGATCGCCGAAGTAGGCGTCGCGATCGGAGAACGCCAGCTTGATGGTCTCGACCAGCCGGTGGAGATACGCCGGCGAGTTGTGACCGAGCGCGTCGAGCGGGAGGCCTTCGAGCATGTTGAAGATCTGGAGCAGGACCGGCCCCTGGCACCAGAACCCGCACGCGGCGATCTCGTACTTGCCGAAGGTCGTGGTCAGCGGGCGCTCGACCTCCACGGAAAAATCGGCGAGGTCGGCCAGCGAGAGCGGTCCGCCTTCCGACCGATGGAACTCGGCGATGCGCTTGGCCGTCTCGCCCCGATAGAACTCGTCGCGCGCGGCGCGGATGCCGGCGGCGCGGGAGCCGCCCGCGCGCCTCTCGGCCGCGACCATGCGTCCCAGCGTCTCGGCCAGCTCGCGCTGGACCAGCCGCTCGCCCATCCGACGGGGCCGGCCGTCGTTCAGATAGAGCGCGGTCGAGCTGGGCCAGCGCTTGTACTTGTCGGCGTTCGCCGACATCTGATAGGCGGAGAAGCTCGACAGCGGGAACCCGCGTTCCGCGTGCTCGAGGGCCGGCGTAACGACCTCCGCGAACGACATGGTGCCCCAGCGCTCGAGCGCGGTGCACCAGGCGTCGGGCGCCGCCGGAACGACCGTCCGCGCCAGTCCGGGCGCGATCTGACCGCCGTGACGCGTCCGGAAGAATTCCGGCGTCGACTGGGCCGGGTACGGGCCCACGCCGGAGACCTGAAACGTCTCGCGGCTCTTGGCCAGGTGCACGAGGATCGGCGCCACCCCCGCCACCGAGACCATGTCGACGTGCACGACCCCCAGACAGATCCCCGCCGCCACGCCCGCGTCGACGCCGTTGCCGCCGGCGCCGAGCAGGCGCGCGCCCGCCTCGGCCGCCAGCGGATGGCCCGCGGCGATGGCCCAGCGCGACCCGATCGTCTGGGTGGTATGGGTTGGCGTGTACGACGGTTTCGCTGCCGACGTGTCGTGTTCGGTCGCGGAGTCGAGTGACATAGTGCGCACATCATACGCCAGGTGCTACGCTGCCCGCATGGCCCGTCCCCCGCTGATCGGCGTGACGATGTCGACGACCCCGGACGGTGGCCAGACGAATACGCCACCGCGCGCCTGGGTCAACCACGCGTACTTTCGCGCGGTGCTGGATGCGGGCGGGATCCCGATCCTGCTTCCTCCGCATCTCGACGGCCGCGCATTGGAACAGTTGTGGGCTCGGCTCGACGGGATCCTCCTGACCGGCGGCGGCGACGTCGATCCCGCGCACTTCGGCGAGGACCAGCATCCCACCGTCGCGGACGTCTCAGAGGCGCGCGATCGGCTCGAGATCGCAGTCACCGAGCGCGCGATGCACGATCGCCGCCCGCTGCTCGCGATCTGCCGCGGCATCCAGGTGCTCAACGTCGCGCTCGGCGGCTCACTCCATCAGGACATCGCGAGCGACACCGGCAGCACGATCGCTCACTCTCAGACCGCGCCGCGCGATCAGCCGACGCACCTCGTGAAAGTGATGGGCGAAGGCACGCGCCTCGGCGCCACGCTCGGCGCCCCCGAAATCGCGGTCAACAGCATGCACCACCAGGCCCTCAAGCGCCTGGGCAGTGGCCTCCGCGACGTCGCGTGGGCCCCGGACGGAATCATCGAGGGCGTCGAAATCGCGGACGGTACCGCGCTCGTGCTCGGCGTCCAATGGCACCCCGAAGAGCTGGTGGCTCACGACCCCGCCGCGCGCAACCTCTTCCGTACTCTCGTCGCCGCCGCAGAAATGCACAGGCGCTAGCATCACGGCGCACTTGACGTTGCCGAACCTTGTCGCGACTCTGCTGAACGCATGAGCAGCACATGCGCCAGTTCTGGCTGGCGTGCCCGCCGGATGTGATTCGCTCGACAGTGTCGAGCGAATCCAGCCCGCAGATTCGCCAGACGGCGTGTGACGAAATCCGAGACAGTGTCTCGGATTTCTCGCATCGGGCACCGGCCACGGCGTTCCCGGTGCCCTCGTCGCATCACAAGAAGGACCGGCCCTGATCGTGCGCATCGCACGACGCCTCCTGCACCTACTCGTAGCGCTCGTACTGTTTGCCGGCTGTCGCACGGGCTCCACCGGCGCGCCGTGGCAGTCCTCTGTCAACCGTGAGCATCCACTCGTCGGGCGAGTCTGGGACGTCGCGAGTGGGCGGTTCGTCGACGAGGCTACGGTGATCGCGCGGATCGCCGAGGCGCGATTCATGCTTTTCGGCGAGACGCACGACAATCCGGATCATCACGTGCTTCAGGCGCGGTTGATTCGAGCACTCACGGCGGCTGGTCGTAGGCCGGTCGTCGCGTTCGAGATGTTGACGCCGTCGCAGGCAGGAGCACTGGCCCGGTATCTGGCGGCGCATCCGCGCGAGGCGGCGGGGATTGCGGAGGCGGTGAACTGGAAGGCGTCGGGATGGCCGGCGTGGGCGATGTACGAGCCGATCGCTCAGGCGGCGCTCGACGCCGGGTTGCCGATCGTGGCGGCGAATCTCGACGACGAGCGCGTCCGCGCGGTGGGTCGTCAGGGTGTAGCGGCACTCGATGCCGCGTTTGTTCGGCGACATGGGCTGGACCAGCCGCTTACCACGGATGTCCGCGAGGCCCTGGCCGAGGAGATTCGCGATTCGCACTGTGGGCATGCGCCCGAGGAACGCGTCGGCGCGATGATCGGCGTGCAACGCGCGCGGGACGCGCAGATGGCCGAGGCGCTGCTGACCGCGCCGGGGGACGGCGCCGTGCTGATCGCCGGAGCTGGTCACGTGAGGAACGACTGGGGCGTGCCCGCATACGTGCGGCGCATCGATCCCGCGGCGCGGACGGTGAGCATCGCGTTCGTCGAGGTCGACGCCAAGCGCACGAACGCCGAGAGCTATGCCGAGCGCTTCGGGGGACGGTTACCGTTCGACTATGTTTGGTTCACGCCGGCCGGGGACGACGAAGATCCCTGCGAGAAGTTCAGGAAGTCACTCGAGCGGTTGAAGCGGTAGCCCCCTACATCGTTGGGGAGGAGAACTCGCCGCCCATCGCCACCAGCGCCCACGGAGCCGCCTGGGCGTCCCAGCTGAAGCCGATGTGGGCGGCGAGGGCGTGCTGGTCGCGGAAGAGGCGCTGGATCGGGTAGCGATCGTAGATGCCGTTGGCGCCGGCCAGCGCGTGGAGGACGTCGACGGCCTCGGTGCAGCGCTCCATCGCGTAGGCCACGTTGCGCTTGAAGCGGAGCTTTTCCTCGATGGTGGGGGCGCGGCCTTCGCGGGCGATGCGCTCGGCCTCGAGGCAGTCGGTGCGGATCGACAGGCGCGCGAGGTCGACCATGGCGCCGGCGCGGGCCACGCGGAGCTGCACGGCCTGGAAGTCGCGCATGCGCATGGCCGTGTAGTTCGTGCTGCGCTCCTTGATGGCCTCGATGGTCAGCTCGAGCGCGGCCTGGGCGTTGCCGACGCCGGCAGCCGCCAGGCAGTGCGAGCCGAGTGCCGCGAGCGGCACCTGGTAGATGGGATTCGGGTTCACACGGGCGCCCGGGAACGTCGCGCCGCCCCGCGCGAGGTACATCGAGAGCGCGCGGTGCTCGGGCACGAAGACGTCGGTAGCGCGCACGGACTTCGATCCGGTGCTGCGCATGCCGAGCACGTGCCAGTCGTCGACGATCTCGTAGTCGCCCCGCGGCACCAGGCACATGCGGTGATCGACGACCCGGTCGCCGTCGCGCACCATCACCGCCAGCATGTTCCAGTCGCCGTGGTCGACGCCGCTGGAGAAGTTCCAGTGGCCGCTGATGACGAGGCCGCCGTCGACGCGACGGCCCCGCCCCTGCGGATAGGCAATGCCCGACGGGATGACCACGTCCGGGTTGGCGCCCCACACTTCCTCCTGGGCGCGCTCGTCGTAGAGGGCGAGCATCCAGTGGTGGACGCCCAGGTTGGCCACGTTCCAGCCCGTCGAGGCGCAGCCGCGCGAGATCTCGGCGGGGACGTCGAACAGCGCCACGAACGGCAATTCCATCCCGCCCCATTGCCTGGGCTGATGAAAGCGGAACAAGCCGGTGCGATGGAGGTCGTCCAGCGTTTCTTTCTGCATCTGGCGCGCGGCCTCCGCGCCGTCGGCGCGCTCACGGAGGACCGGCACCAGATCGCGCGCGCGGCGCATGGCCTCGTCGTAGGTGACGTCGGTGAAGCCGCGCGCTTCGCTCACCCCCGCGCTCCCGCGGTCTGCGGCATCTTCGCGTAGTCTTCCCCGCCCCAGTCGGTGACCTCCTTGAGCCCGAAGAAGTTCAGCTCGATGGTGAGGCCGTTGGGGTCCTTGATGAAGATCTGATAGAGGTCGAACTCCGGCAGCGAGCGCGGCTGGAACTCGATCCCGCGCTCCCGGAAGCGCCGGATGAACCCGCCCGGCTCGTTGGCCAGGAACGCGATGTGGTCGACCACGCCCGCGTGATCGGTGACCGCATCCTTGGGCGTGCCCAGGTAGTACATGTCGGCGTTGTCGATGCCGTGCGGACCCATGTGCACCTGGATCTTGCCGTTCACGCCGAGCCAGTAGCCCGGAAACGGAAACGTCGGCCGCGGCATCACCTGCAAGCCCAGCACGTCGCAGTAGAAGTCCTTGGTGCTCTCCAGATCGTTGGCCCGGACGAAGTAGTGATTCAGCTCGGTCAGCGGCATGGGAATCCTCCTGGGTTCGTCGTGGTCAGGATGGTACCGCAATCCCATGTAGAATACGGCGATGCGCTGGCCCCCGGGATCTCTCGCTTTGCTCGGAATTCTGTCGTTCTTCGCGGCGGGATGCAGCCGCGATTCCACGGCGTCGACCGACAAGGCGGCCCCGGCCAAGGGGCCCAAGGCCGTCGAGGTCCGCGTGATTCCGGCGGCCGAGGTGCGCATGCCGCGCACGGTGGGCGTGTCGGGAACGCTGGCCGCCGACGACCTGGTCGTGTTGAGTCTCAAGGTGCCCGGCCGCATCAGCGAGCTGAAGGTCGATCTCGGCACCCGCGTGAAGAAGGGCCAGATCGTCGCGCGACTCGATCCGACGGATTATCGGCTGCGGGTCGAACAGGCGCAGGCCACGCTCGTTCAGGCCCGCGTGCGGCTGGGGCTGCCCGCCGACGGCGCCGATGACCGGGTCGATCCCGAGAAGACCGCGCTGGTGCGCCAGGCCCGCGCGGTGCTCGAGGAGGCGCGGCTCACCCGCGAGCGATTCGCCAAGCTGCTGGAGCAGCAGTTCGTGGCCAAGGCCCAGTTCGACACCGCGGTGGCCAACGAGCAGGTGGCCGACGGCCGCTACCAGGACGCCATCGAAGAGGTTCGCAACCGGCAGTCGGTCCTCGTCCAGCGCCGCACCGAGCTGGAGATGGCCCGTCAGGCGCTGACCGACACCGAGCTGCTCGCGCCGGTCGACGGGATGATCCGCGAACGCCGCACCGCCACCGGCGAGTTCCTCAGCGCCGGCGCGCCGGTGGCCACGCTGGTGAAGATCCATCCCCTGCGCCTGCAGCTCGCCGTCCCCGAGCGCGCGGCGGCCAGCGTGCGCGTGGGCCAGGAGGTGCGGGTGAGCGTGGACGGCGACGCCGGCGTTCACGCGGGACGCGTCGTTCGACTGTCACCCTCGATCCAGGAGCAGAACCGCACGCTGATGCTGGAGGCCGAGGTGCCGAACCAGGCGGGCACTCTCCGCCCAGGCTCCTTCACCCGCGCGGAGATCGTGATCGCCGCCGATCAGCCCGCGATCTTCGTGCCGGCATCATCCATCGTCGTCTTCGCGGGCATCGAGAAGGTGCTCACCATCAAGGAGGGCAAGGCCCTGGAGCGGCGCGTGGTCACCGGCCGTCGCGAGAAAGATCGCGTGGAAATCGTCGAAGGGCTCAAGGTGGGAGAGGCCGTCGTCATCGACCCCGGCAACCTCGTGGGCGGCCAGGCCGTCGTCGTCAAGCCGTGAACAGGGTCTAATGCAAAGACTGGCCGAGATCTGCATCCGCCGTCCGGTGTTCGCGTCGATGATCGTGCTGTCGCTGGTCGTCGTCGGCGCGGCCAGCTACTTCCGTCTCGGCGTCGACCGCTTCCCCGCCGTCGACCTGCCGACGGTCTCCATCCGCACCGAGCTGCCCGGCGCCTCGACGGAAGAGATGGAGACGCAGGTCTCGCAGAAGCTCGAGGAAGCCGTCAACACCATCCAGGGCATCAACGAGCTGCGCTCGATCACGAGCCCCGGCAACTCGATCCTCCTCATCACCTTCAACCTCAACCGCCAGATCGACGTCGCCACCCAGGACGTGCGCGACAAGGTGGCCGCGGCGATCCGCCTCCTCCCGCGGGATATCCGGACGCCGCTCATCTCCAAGACCGACAACGACCAGGCGCCCGTGCTCACGGTCGCGGTGGCGGGCAAGCGATCGCTCAAGGAGCTGACGGAGATCGCCGACAAGCTGGTCAAGGTCGAGCTGGAGCGCTCGTCGGGCGTGGGCGAGGTCCGCATCGTGGGCGGGCTGTTGCGCTCGGTGAACGTGTGGATCGACGCCGACCGCCTGGCCGCCTACCAGATCCCCATCACCTCGGTGCGCGACGCGCTGACCCGGCAGAACGCCGACCTGCCCGGCGGCAACGTCACCGCCGGGCTCAACGAGAAGTCGCTGCGGACGATGGGCCGGATCGCCGATCCCAAGTCGTTCAACGATCTGGTGGTGGCCACGATCAACGGCGCACCGGTCCGCGTCAGCGACATCGGCCGGGCGGAGGACGGTACCAAGGAGCAGCGCTCGGCGGCGCGCCTGGACGGTGTGCCGACCGTGGTGCTGGAGGTCCGGCGGCAGTCCGGAGAAAACACGGTGGCCGTCATCGAGTCGGCCAAGAAGAACCTGGCGCGTCTGGCGCCTCGGATCCCCGCCGACGTGCGCGTCGACGTCATCCGCGACCAGTCGCGCTACATCCATGCCGCGCTGCACGAGATCAATCTGCATCTGGTCCTCGGCTCCATCCTCGCGTCCCTCGTGGTGCTGGCCTTCATGCGCTCGTGGCGGTCGACGCTGATCGCGGCGGTCGCCATCCCGACCTCGACCATCGCCGCCTTCGGGGTGATGTGGGGGCTCGGCTTCACGCTCAACAGCGTCACCATGCTGGCCCTCGTGCTGATGGTCGGCATCGTCATCGACGACGCCATCGTCGTCCTCGAGAACATCTTCCGGTTCGTCGAGGAAAAGAAGATGGGGCCGTTCGAGGCCGCCCGCGAGGCCACCCGTGACATCGGCCTCGCCGTCCTCGCGACGACGTTCTCGCTGGTCGTCATCTTCGTACCGGTCTCGTTCATGTCGTCGATCTCGGGACGGTTCCTCTACCAGTTCGGGCTCACGGCGGCGGCGGCCGTGCTGGTCAGCCTGCTCGTGAGCTTCACGCTGACGCCGATGATGAGCGCGCGCCTGCTGCGCAGAGAAGACGCGGGTGGCGCGGACGCCACCGGGGGTGGCGCGCACGGCGAGGCCCATTCCCGGAAAGGGTTCTACGGGTATATCGACCGCGGCTACACGTGGTCGCTCGGCTGGTCCATGCGCCACCGAGCCATCTTCGCCGTGGTGGCCCTGATCGTCGTGGCGTCGTCGTGGCCGCTCTACCGCCTGGTCAAGCAGGAGTACGTGCCGAGCGACGTGGACGAGGCCGAGTTCGAGATGACGGTGAACGCCCCCGAAGGCATGAGCCTGGCCGCCATGGACGACGCCATGCAAGCCATCTCGCAGGAGGTCCGGGCGCTCCCGGCCGTGCGGTTCATGCTGAGCCAGGCCGGGGGCGGTGGGCTCAATCGCGTCAACAACGGCTACGCGTACGTGCGCATCGCGCCCCACGGGGAGCGCACGGTCAACCTCGCCAAGTTCTGGGACGGGCTCAAGCGCGGCGAGCCGCTGGCCGTCTTCCGCGGCAACTACTCGCAGCGCGACGTCATCCAGGAGGTGCGCCGCCGCATGCGGAAGTTCCGCGATCTGCGCATCACCACCCGGAACATTCCGGGATTCAACATCGGCGGCGGGAGCTTCGACATCGACTTCGTGATCCGCGGCCCCGAGCTGGCGGCGCTGGCCGACTACGGCGAGCGGCTGCGCGTGCGCTCGCAGGAGCTGGGCGGCATCGCCGACGCCGACACCACGCTCAAGCTCGACCGGCCTGAGCTGCGCGTGGAGATCGACCGCGAGCGCGCGGCGGATCTGCGGGTCGAGACCGAGCAGATCGCCACCGCGCTGCGGCTCATGGTCGGCGGCGACGACGAGGTCTCGCGCTTCCACGATCCGCTGGTCGACGAGGACTACGACGTGACCCTGCGGCTGAACGAGGCGTACCGGGACCAGGCCGAGGTCATCTCGCGGCTGTACGTGCCCCGCTCATCGGTGACGGCCGTGGCCGGCACCGGGTCCCCGCCGCAGGTGGGGCTGGCGCCGGGCGGAGGCATGGTGCGCCTCGACAATCTCGTCCGCATCGTGCCCGCCCAGACGCCGGCACGCATCGACCGCTCCGACCGCCAGCGCGAGGTGCGGCTACGCGCCCAGGTCGCGCCAGGCTATGGCCAAGCCGACCGCATCGACGCCCTCCGTGCCGCCTTCAACGAGATGCGGCTGCCCGCGGCCTACTCGAGCGCGGTGTCAGGGCGGGCCAAGGAGTTCGAGAAGACCTTCGTCGAGTTCCTGTGGGTGTTCCTGCTCTCGGTCATCTTCATGTACATGATCCTGGCCTCGCAGTTCGAGAGCGTGATCCACCCGCTGACCATCCTGCTCTCGCTGCCGCTGTCGGTGCCGTTCGCGATGCTCTCGCTCTGGTACACCGGCAACACGCTCAACCTCTACTCCGCCCTCGGCATCCTGGTGCTGTTCGGCGTGGTGAAGAAGAACGCGATCCTGCAGATCGACCACATGAACAACCTGCGCGCCCACGGCATGGACCGTCTCGCGGCGATCATGCAGGGCAACCGCGACCGGCTGCGCCCCATCCTCATGACCACGCTCGCGCTGGTCGCCGGCATGCTGCCGCTGTGGGTGGGCACGGGCCCCGGCGCCGAGGAGCGCCGGGCGATCGCCGTGGTGGTGATCGGCGGCCAGATGCTCTCGCTGCTGTTGACGCTCTTGATCACGCCCGTCGCCTACTCGCTCTTCGAGGACGCGGCCGCGCTGTTGCGCTGGCCGCGTCCGAGCCTGGTGGGCGGCGAAGCCGCGGCGCCCGCGAACGGCGGATGGCTCAGGTTCTTCCGTCCCGGCAACGGCCGCGCCGCCAGCCGCACCTGATCCGGTAGACTTTCGTAGACAGGAGGACTTTCCATGGCCATGGATCCCAACGCCAAGAAGACCGCGCTCCGCATGATCCCCTACGGCATGTACGTGCTGACCGCCGCCCACTCCGACGGCCGCGCGGCCGCCGCCGCCGTCAACTGGGTGACCCAGGCGTCGTTCGAGCCCCCGCTGGTCGTGGTCGGCGTGAAGGCCGACTCCGGCGCCCACGCGCTCATCAAGGACACCAAGGCCTTCGCGCTCAACGTGCTCGGCAAGGGCCAGCAGGGCGTGGCCTTCACGTTCTTCAAGCCCGCCGAGCGCAAGGGCGACACGATCTCCGGCGAGCCCATCCGCATCGGCTCCACCGGCTCGCCGATCCTCACTAACTGCCCCGCCTACGTCGAGTGCACGCTGGAGTCGACGGTAGAAATGGGCGACCACTCGATCTTCGTGGGCAAGGTCGTCGACGCCGGCGTGGCCAAGCAACCCGAAGGACGCGCCGACGACGCCACCCTGTGGCTCAAGGAGCTCGGCGACAAGGTGTTCTACGGCGGGTGACCCCGTCGCCTTCTCCTCTCGCCCTCCCCGTTCGCGGGGAGGGGTATCCCTACGTTTACCCATCACCTTCGATAGCCTGCCGATTGCCTTGCCGCCGTCAGGGTCGATTGTTATCATTGCGCCTGTCCCCGGGAGGTGAGCCATGCGGACGTTCGCACAGAAACCGAAGGCAACGCCGCAGACTACGTCTGCCACGTCCACGATACCCAGTCGGGCACACGTTGGGCAACGCCGTGACGTGAACTCGATCCTTCATCTACAGCGCGCGATCGGGAACCAAGCCGTACGGCGGCTGTTAGAAGCAAATGCGAGAAATGTCACAGAAGACTCACCACCCGAAATTGCTCGCTTTGCTCGCGACCTCAGCCAGATTCCCCTACATTCTCCTGCCGCACGAGCGACTCAAAGCATTGGGGGGGGCGAGGAGGAATTGTCGGAACTCCCGGAAGTGGCTGTCCAGCGAAAAGCTGAGATCAGGGCACCGCTTTTTGCAATCGCGGCGAGTTCGTCCACAGTTGCGGACCGGCTAGCACGGGCGAAATCCGGCGGAGAGTTGCTTGCGTCCAGGACGCGGTATTCCATGGAAACGGCTTTCGGGCGCGATTTCTCGCGCGTCCGCGTGCATCGTGATGGAGAAGCCGCGGAGCTCAGTGATCAACTGAGTGCGCTCGCGTTCACGCACGGCGATCACATCTATTTCGGAAGCGGCAAATACGATCCGGAGGGATCGTCGGGCAAGCGTCTGCTTGCACATGAGCTCACGCACGTCGTGCAGCAGGGACAGGCCGCGCCGAGGAGCCGTGGCGACGCCGCCCCAACCGCCACCGCAGTTCAAACGACTCCCCCCGCAATCCAACGTGTCGCGACCTGGGCGGCCGCGGCCGTGCATCCAACCAACAATCTGGCCAACACCGCCTTGAACGGGGTAGCCGCCGGAGTCACCGTGCCGATGATAAACGGCGCGGTAGGGGGAGCACTAAACGCGCCAACGCTGACCGTCTCCCCAGTGGTAAGCGGTGGGTTTGACGCGACTGTCACTACAGTCCCCGCGAACGCGGGTCGCGTCGACGAGACCGTCCTGGCCCCGGGCCCCTGGAGGAGGGTCGCCCCTAGGGCCACGATCGGGGCGCGGTTCCCTACTCTGACGCAGTGCACGGGAGCCGGTAACTCGAACTTCCGGGCGAGAGGCAACCCCTCGGATACGGCCATGTTCGACGCCAATCGACGCCATGAAGATCATCACGGGGCAGATGGTCTCGCCGCTTTCAATGGCTCCATCGTCCCATGGGACACGAACTTGACCGCGGCCAACGCCGCGGGGACGACGTTTCACGGGGCGACGGATGCGGCTGCGAGAGCTGCCCTCTTTACGGCGATGGGTGGAACGCCGCTTCAAGTCAACAACGCCTTCATAGCCGCCTGGAACGCGGCCATACCCATCTTTCACGGCACGCCAGCCGGTGGCCCGATCGGGGCGCCGACCGATCCCACGGCCGCGGCGGACTGTTCGTGGGCCTTTGCCAGATTCACCAACCCTTCGTGAGCCTTGAGACTCGTGTGATCGGCATGCAGCTTGGGTCTGCTGGCCTGCACAAGGAGCAAGAGAATGTCGCTCACGGCAGCCATTGAGGTTTCCACTGATCGGATCGATGCCCGGGCGTTGGGGGTCAAGCTGCGGATCACCAATCCGGCGGACCGTCGAATCGCGATCCTCAACCCCGACATGGGTGTGCCCTCGCCTGCCCTGAACTGGCCCTACTCAAAAGAGGTCTACCAAACCTGTTTGTTGATCTCGTTTGGTTATCTATCGATGTCGGTGACCGAGGAGGCTGGCGAGGAGCTTCCTCGGGAAGCGATCATGACGTCGGCCGTGCCTGCCCTACGGCCCCCGCTCGAGTTGGGACCGGGCGATTCGTTTGAGGTAGCGATCCCCCTCGGCGACTTCTATCGACTGATGTCCGGGACAGCCTATTGGGTGGCGCTCACGTATGGCGATAGAAGCCTAAAGGTATCTTCCAGGACCCGCGTGATTGTCCCGTAACAACTCAGCGATCTGAGTTCCGATGCGACAGGCGCTGTCAAGCGCGTTCGGAGATCAAAAGCGGCCCGTCGTCATCGCGCAACGAGGGAAGCCGGCTCGGGGGGCGAACGTGAGATCGCCGCTGCGAAGGGCTACGACCTGGATGAGGTTCTCGCGGAGGCCGACCGACGGTGGGCAGACGCCTGACGGTGAGGGTCCGCTTCACCCCCTCCGCCCTCTGCCGCCCGGCGATTCGAGCAGCGAGGGCAACCCGCATTGCGTCGGCTTGATTCCCGAGTCGGGTCGCGCTCTTCCGGAATTTCCCGATCTTCCCTACCGGAAGGTCATCGTCGGGCCATACCGCTTTTCTACCGCGTCGCAGGCAACATGGTTTGGGTCGTTGCAGTCTGGCATGGTGCTCAGTCCTCTCCTGATTCTCCTCCTGCTCCTCACGACCGCGCTCCTGGCCTCCACGGTCGAGGCCACGGTCGGCTTGATCGAGATCGCGGGAAAAGACGGCGACGGAGTCGTCACTGTTTATTACCCGTCCTCGAGCGAGCCGCAGGCGCTCAAGCGGGGCCCCTTTACGCTCCGCCTGGCCTGGCAAGGCGCGCCTCAACGTGGCAACGGGCGGCTCATCGTCATTTCGCACGGCTCCGGCGGATCGCCATCTGTGCACGCGGATCTCGCGCGCGCGCTCGTGGAGCAGGGCTTCGTGGTCGCCATGCCCGAGCACCGGGGCGACAACTTCAAAGATCACGGCACGCCCGGGCCCGAAAGCTGGCAGCGCCGGCCGGTCGAGGTGTCGCGCGCGATCGACGTGGTCGGTCAGGACCCGCGCTTCGCACCGCTGCTCGTGCTGGACAAGGTCGGCGTGTACGGCATGTCCGCGGGTGGGCACACCGCGCTGAGCCTGGCCGGCGGACGCTGGTCGCCCGCGAAGTTCAAGGAACACTGCGAAGCTCACATCGCCGAAGACTTTCAGAGCTGCGTCGGCTTGGCCACGCGGCTGAAGGGCGGTCTTCTCGACGGCCCCAAGAAGACCCTGGCGCTCTGGGTGCACTGGTATCGGTTCCGCGACGCCACCTGGCGCGCCCACACCGATCCACGCGTGGCCGCCGTCGTCGCCGCCGTCCCCTTCGCCGCTGACTTCGACATGACCTCCCTCGCCAAGCCCCCGGTGCCGCTGGCCCTGGTCACCGCCCGCAAGGACGCGTGGCTGATCCCCCGCTTTCACGGCGATCGCGTGCTCCAGGCCTGCGCCACGTGCGAGCGGCTGGCGGATTTCGCCACCGGCGGTCACGGCGCGCTCCTGTCCCCGCTCCCACCCGGGCTGTCGGGTCTGGTCGGCGACCTCCTGAACGATCCGCCGGGCTTCGACCGGGCCGAGCTGCCGGCCGTCGACCAAAAGATCGCCGCCTTCTTCCGCAAGCACCTGCTTCCGTGAGCAAGCGTGGCACAACCACCGCTTGGGTCGTCGAAATGAGCCGGCCGTCCGATTTGGTCGCGCGCCGGTGAACCTCGGCGGGAAGGTCGCGCTCGTCACCGGGGGGTCCGGACTGGTGGGCAGCACGGTCGTCAAACGTCTCGTCGCCGAAGGGATGGACGTGCGCGGCCTGATGCGCCGCCCCGCGGATCTCGGCGAAGGCGTGACGGCGTGCCTCGGCGACGTCCGGGACAGCGCCGCGGTCGGCAGCGCGGTGCGGGACGCCGCGCTGATCGTGCACTGCGCGGCCGTGCTTCGCCGCGCGACGCGTGAGGAAGCCTTTGCGGTCAACGTGGAAGGCACGGACGTCGTCCTCCAAGCAGCGGCCCAGGCGAGCTGTGAACGGTTCATCCACATCTCGACGACGTCGGTCCACGACCTCGAGGGCCGCGACGTCGTGGACGAAGCGACTCCGTTCGTGCGAGCCGAGGACGCGT
>Ga0193725_1000079_pt1 | contig 32849 bp, 12 predicted proteins | sample H2a2metaG_FD_143058 | JGI IMG/M metagenome (GOLD analysis project Ga0193725, IMG submission 143058) | Soil microbial communities from a riparian zone of the East river system, Colorado, United States - H2a2 | ecosystem: Environmental > Terrestrial > Soil > Riparian zone | place: USA: East River... | reverse complement strand
GTATTTTGTCCTCTGCTTCCGGTTGTCTCGCAATCCCTTCTACAGCTTGCCCTGCAGCTGTGCCTTGACCAACTCCAGGTCCAATAGAAGCAAGCCCGACGGCCAACCCAGCAGCGATAACAGAAGCAGCAGCAATCAGTGGATTCATGATAAGTTTCTCCTATTCCAAATAAAATAAAGAAAAGAAATAGTTAATAATATAATCAACAAAAAATTTATGACTTAATTATTTCATTCTTCATATTTATCTAGTCGAAGTGTAATTCAAAATTTCAAACTGAATAATTTTTATTCAATTATCCCAATTACTTCGATATTTACTTTTTTCGTTTCTACCCTTGTAGTTTTTTGTGAATACATAGAATTTTTGGTCTTCTCTTACATTTTAAACCTTTCTTTTTCTTTGATTTCATTTTTTTAGTCATTTTATATTCAATTCACAATTACAAGAGATGGAAGGGCTCTTTTTTTTTGAATCCCTACCTAAATTGAGAGTAGTAGCAGGACAAATTTAGATAGATAGTCATATATAACGAATGAATATCTACTATGACATATACATGTGTTTGTTCCATACCGTAAACCAATTCGTTGTATCTTAGATTCAATCGTATTCGAGAATCATTCTTGGAAATCCCCCAGCTGTCTTATAACGATTAGATTCTATATACACCTAGTTTGACCCCCTCAACCTTTTTTAATTGAATCTCTATTTTTTTTTTAGAATTCCCTGGTAATTGTTTTAAATTTATTTCTACTTTTTGATTGTTATGAAAACTTTTCCAAATTTCTTTGGATTTTTTTATTTATGTTCCTTAAGTAGATTATTGCGAGCCACACATACTTTGTCGCGGGCTAAAATACTATTTTGATAACTAGTCAATGATGCCCTTCCATGGATTCACCTATATACGCCGCAGCTAAAGTAGCGAAAATAAGAGCTTGAATACCGCTTGTAAATAATCCAAGGAACATAACAGGTATAGGAACTACTAAAGGTACTAACGAAACAAGAACAACAACTACTAATTCATCCGCTAATATATTTCCGAAAAGTCGAAAACTAAGCGATAAGGGTTTTGTGAAATCTTCTAAGATGTTAATCGGTAAAAGGATTGGCGTTGGTTGGATGTATTTACCAAAATAGGCCAATCCTTTTTTTGAAATACCCGCATAGAAATAGGCTACTGACGTAAGTAAAGCTAATGCAACAGTAGTATTTATATCATTTGTGGGTGCAGCTAACTCTCCATGAGGTAACTTTATAATTTTCCAAGGCAAAAGGGCCCCTGACCAATTCGAAACAAAAATAAATAGAAACAGAGTTCCAATAAACGGAACCCATGGACCATATTCTTCTCCAATCTGAGTTTTGCTCACGTCTCGAATGAATTCAAGGACATATTCAAAGAAATTCTGACCAGACGTGGGAATAGTTTGCGGATTTCTAACAACTAGAATGGTTGAAATTAATAAGATAGCAATTACAACCCAAGAGGTAATAAGTACTTGAGCATGCACTTGAAAATCCCCTATTTGCCAATAGAAATGTTGACCTACTTCCACAGCAGATATATCATAGAATCTGTTTAATGTGTTGATGTAACATAATAGAACATTCATATTGCCCTGCCCTCTAAAATAAAAAAAATAGAACTTGAAAGGGAATTATTTTGATTCAACCATTTCCTTATTTTACTTTTCTTTTCTATTTTGAATACCTACTAATAACAAAATCTTTCTAATAACAAAATATTTCTTTTTACACAATTTTGTAATGCTATAATAACCAATTCCAAAAATCTATGACCGCCCGCCCAACCAAATCTAAAAATGGATTTATCTTATTATTAATCAAAAATTTCGTATCTAGCTAGAACGACCCTCACAAATTGCAAAAACTAATTTGTTAAGAATGAATCCGATGGAAGCTATAGCATCATCATTAGCCGGAATCGAAATATCTGCAAGATCTGGGTCACAATTTGTATCAATTAAACAAATCGTTGGAATTCCCAAAGTGATACATTCTTGAAGAGCCATATATTCTTCTTGCTGATCAACGATTATTACAATATCAGGTAATCCTGTCATATATTTTATACCGCCTAGATCTTTTTCCAAATGAGATAATTGTCTCTTCAACATAGCGGCATCTCTTTTTGGAAGAGAATTCAGTTTCCCCTTCTTTTGCTCCGTTATCAAGTCCCTGAACTTACAAAGTCTCGTTTCTGTAATATACCAATTCGTTAACATACCTCGGAGCCATTTTTTATTAACATAATGACATCGACCTCTTATTGCAATCCGTCTTACTGAATCGGCTGCTTTTTTTTTGGTACCAACAATTAAAAATTGTTTTCCTTTGCTTGCTGCATCAAAAGCCAAATCACAAGCTTCTGATAAAAAACGAGCAGTTTGAATAAGATTTATAATATGAATACCTTTCTGTTTTCCCGATATAAAAGGTGCCATTCGAGGATTCCATTTCCTAGTATCATGGCCCAAATGAACCCCAGCTCGCATCATCTCTTCAAAACTTATGTTCCAATATCTTTTTGTCATTTATCCCCACACTTTTTTTAAAAAAAAAAAATTGAAAAAAAAAAATAGATCCAGTATCCTGAAATAGCAATAAATAATTGTTCCGATGGAACCTTCTCTTTTAGAGACGATTGGCCGATATAATCAGGCCATTCTTTTCTTTCTATTTATTATTATTTTGTATTATACTTTATTACCAAATCAAATGACTGCATTTAAAGATTGAAGGGGATGAGTCGAATCCGCTTTTAGGAACCATTTAATCCTATATTTCTAATGTATCACAGAAATTATTTGAAATCAGAAAAATAGAAGAATTTTCTGTGATGGAACAAAAGATTTCTAATTTCTACTTCAAATAATTTTTTTTTCCGGGTAATCTTGTTATGTTGCCTTGACCGTGAACGGTGCATTATTCTTTTGAATCCGGTACCAACGGGTATCATTCCCCCTAAAACAACATTCTCTTTAAGACCTTTCAACCAATCAATACGACCCCGAAGAGCGGCTTTTGCTAAAACTCTAGCAGTTTCTTGAAAACTCGCTTCGGATATGAAACTTTGAGTATTCAGAGATGTTTTTGTTATTCCCAATAATAAAGCTCGGTAACAAATTGGTTCTTCCAAGGCACGCCCCGTTCGTTCTGCTCGCAATAATCCAATTAGTTCGCCAGGTAAAAATACATTAGACATTCCATCTTCTGAAACCAAGACTTTCGATGTTATTTGACGCACAATAATCTCGATATGTCTATTATGTATGTGTACTCCCTGGGATCGATAAACCTTTTGGATTTTATTAACCAAAGAAATACGACTTTGCGCTATAGTTAGCTCAGCACCAATCAAGAATCCCCAAGGAATGCCGAGAATTTTTGTTATACACTCGTTCCAAGCATCAATTCTTTTTTCTAGATTCATGGATATTGAATCAATCGAACGTATTTCTAATATCTGTTCCACTTTTGGAAGACCTTGTGTTATATCACCGGATCTCGATTTTTCATATATGAATGTAACTAAAATATCTCCTTGAGAAAGGATCTCCCCATAATGGCCGTGAATGGTTGCTCCTGGAGTCGCCAAATAAGGATTAGCCGATCTTATTATTACAGAATCCATTTGAACTGTTATAACTTGACCCGATTTTAGTTTTAGGTGTGGTCCATTTTTCATTGGAGCTATACATATATTTTCACAAATAAATTGTCCAAGACTTATTATTGTAAACGTTTTTTCACAATAAAAATGATGGAGAAAAAACCAATTCAAATGGAATGGATTCAAAACAATATTACTGTATAGATCGGGTTTAAAAATTTTATCATTTTCGTCCATTAAAGAATATTTAATTACGTGAAAAATTTCAGTTAATTTGTCAAGTTGCCAATTTTTAATGATTGAGATCTGATTATGAGTTATTAAATGATAAAGGGAATAAAAATTGGCAACTTGAAGGGCTATTCCTAAAGGGCCGAACGAATTCTTATTAGTAATTGAAATTATAGGATCTTTTTTTATTCCATTGTGAGATTTTACATTGTTGAATGGTCTCATTTGAAAACAATTAGATGATGATAAAATTATCCAAGATCGGCATTCTTTATTTCTATTCAACAACATACGAATAGTTCCGTGATTTTGGCTAAGTGATTGTTGAATTTTTCCCTTGGAATGAATAGAAAAAAATGGATTGATTCGATCCGATTTATTATCCCTGATCAATCCTAAACCAGATGGGTCATTTCTTTTTCTAATATATGAAGTATTAGATTTGACTAAGTCAATTCTTAGAAAATACTCAATCAAACCATTTGTACTTACTTCAATAAAGGAAGCGGGGGCCTCCTCAATAGAAGAACTTTTTTTGCCGTGATCCCAATTGAAGACTAAACAAGTCCGAACTAATTGAATCCTTGTGTCGGAAATTCCCCGAATCAATTTTCCATTTCCATAAAGAATATAATTGACAACTTTGAGTTCCAGATTATCCTTTTCCTGGAATAGATCTTGGGGAAAAAGTTTTACAAAATTGATACTGTCCGGTATTTCATAGAAAATGACAGGTCGAACCAAAACAAAATACTTTTTCTTGGTAGTTGCGATCCATTGGACATAGATCCAATTTTTAATTTTTTTTGATTCCTTGCATTTTTTTTTTTTTACCGTTCCGGGCGGTATCAAGATGGCACTGTGTCGGGATATCTTATCCATCTCTCCGGGAAAATGGATATTTTTAGAAAATATTTTTAATTTGATTTTTTTTTTTTTCTTTTCTAATCGGACCAATCCGCCTACTCGACTTCTTATATTGAAAGTGATTGGTGTTCCTATTCCAACAAGACTATTATTCCGTACCATTAGGGAAGAAGATTCGGGTAAAATATGCACTTCTTCGGGAATAAAAAAAAATTGATCTACTTGAATTTGGTATTTTGGCTTTAATTCTTTGATTCCTCGATACTCAATGAAATCTTCTTTTTGAAAAATGGAATGAATTCCTATAGTTCTATATTGAGTAATTCCTGAACTCTGTCTTCTGTATTGAGGATCATCGAAATAAGCAAAAATACTATTTCTATGAAAAAGACCATTGATAGGTATTTCAATGGAGACACCGGAAGGGGACATTAGTTCGTTCTTTCGTTCTTGAATCGATTGGAATGGAAATGGAATAAGAAATCTATTTCTTCGCCTTTTCGCCAAGAAAGAAAAAGTATCGTGAAAACTAGCAGGAGACATTAAATAAGAATGATCCGTACATATGATTTGATTCAATATTGAAGAATCACTAATCCCCTTTTCTTTTGTACCAAAAGTATTGAATTTCTGTTTTACTTGATCATTCCTTTCTAAAAGATTCGAAATATTTGTTTTTCCATTAGAAAGTGAATCCATGGTAACTTGATCTTGATCCTTGCGAAGTAAAAAAGGGATTGTATTAGACCTGCACGACTTTCCTGACAATATCCATAAATGACTTGTTTTTGGTAATCTATGTACATTACTATACATAAATTCTGATGCATGGTACACATTGGTACTCCAATGCATTTCCCCTTCTGAGTCAGAATAAATATGTTTTCGAACCCTCTCTTTCAAATTTAAAGTATATGTTCCCGCGCGGATCTCCGCAATCACTTGTTCTGATTTTAAATATTGATCATTTTGAACTAATAGAAAACTTTTTGGTGGAATAATGACGTTATGTATAATATCCTCACTTTCAATAGTTCCATACAATTCTATATTACATATAAAAGCAGGATATCCTTGACGTGTCCGTGTAGGGTGAACTAAATCCTCATTAAATTGTATTTTTCCATTCGAGGGGGCTCGCACATATTCAGCAGTACCCCCTGTGAATACTCCACCAGTATGAAAAGTTCTTAATGTTAGTTGAGTTCCCGGTTCTCCAATAGATTGACCAGCAATAATCCCTACAGCTTCTCCCAATTCTACCAGGTCCCCATGAATAGGACTCCGCCCATAACACAATCGGCAGATCCAAGACGTATTCCTACAGGTAAAGGGGGTTCGAATAAATATTGGTTGTGTTTGAAAAGTTATGAATCGATTGATAAGTCCAATTCCAATATCTTGATTTCTAACGACAATGCACCGTGAACCTATATATATATCGTCTGCTACTACACGACCAATTAATGTTTGTATCAAAATTCTTTCTGGCATCATTCCATTTCGGGTGTTTACAGAAATCCCACGGATGGTACCGCAATCTGTTCGCCGTACAACAATGTGTTGAACCACTTCCACAAGTCGACGTGTAAGATATCCAGCATCTGATGTTCGTACAGCAGTATCTACAACCCCTTTACGGGCTCCGTAGCAAGAAATTATATATTCTGTTAAAGACAGTCCTTCACGTAAATTGCTTTGAATGGGTAACTCAATCATTTGTCCTTGTGGATCTGACATTAATCCTCTCATTCCGACTAATTGGTGCACTTGAGATGCATTTCCTCTAGCTCCTGAAAAAGACATCATATGGACTGGATTAAAGGGGTCAGTCATCCGAAAATTGGAATTCATTTGTTGTCGCAAATATTCGCTTGTAGCATACCATATTTCAATGGATTGGCGTAATTTTTCTACCGCATGGACATTCCCATAATGATTCTGTTTTTCCAAAATGGAACTTTGTTGTTCAACATCTTGGACTAGCCATCCTTTAGAAGGTATTGTTAAAAGATCATCAATTCCTAATGAAATCGATGTAGCAGTAGCTTGATGGAATCCTAGAGTCTTTACTTGATCTAGGATGTGTGATGTATATGCCATTCCGAAATGATCTATTAATCTGCTAATAAGTTGTTTAATGGCAGTTCCACCTATCACGTTATTGTGAAAGACTAGATTGGCCCCTTCTGCCATAAGTACCTCCATATTCCACTCAGTGTTATTCGGTTCGACAATGGATTTGAGTTAATGATTGGAAAACTTCCTTTTCTTTATGTTGATTCACGTATAAAATTGAAAAGATGCTAGTTGACCTGAATTTACACCAGTATCCTAAATTTACTTAGCGGGGATACCAACACTAACCATTTATATGATTAGATACCATATGAATCGGCTCGAGAAAAACCTTGTATAGCTTCTTCAATTTCTCGATAAAAAGAAATAGGACCAATAGTGGTTCGAATGTATATACAACGAATTTCATTTTTTCTACTTCTTATTACTAAATAATCCCCATAAATCTCATAATAGGTACCAAAAGATTCATAGTGAACTTCGATAGGAACTTCTCTTGAAGACATAATGCATTGATCTATTCGCCACCGGAGCCAAAAAGGACTATCCAAATTTATTCTTTTTTGTCTATAAGCTCCAATTGCATCATAGGAATTGCAAAAAAAGGGTTCTTTTTTTTTCATATACTTCAAGTTATTATTGCTAATTTTTTCATTTTGAGAATTTATGGAATTCAACGAATTATACCTGTTTGCACAAATACCTCGACGATTTCCGCTAGTTAATATGTAAAGTCCAATAAGCATATCTTGAGTTGGTACAGAAATGGGATCCCCCATAGCAGGAGACAAGAGATTCATATGAGAAAACATAAGTAAATGAGCTTCTGCTTGAGCCTCCAAAGATAAAGGCACATGAACAGCCATTTGATCCCCATCAAAGTCTGCATTGAATCCCTTACACACCAATGGATGTAAACAAATAGCACGCCCTTCTACTAAAATGGGTTGAAATGCCTGTATGCCCAATCTATGCAAAGTAGGCGCTCTATTCAGCAATACTGGATGCCCCCGCATAACTTCTTGAAGTATTTCCCATACAATGGGTTCTTTTTCCCGGATTTTACTCTTAGCAACTCCTATGTTCGAAGCAAAATGGTTTCGAATTAAACCACGAATTAGAAACGTCTGAAATAGCTCTATTGCTATTTCGAGGGGCAATCCACATCGATGTAATGAAAGTGATGGACCTACGACAATAACAGAACGCCCCGAATAATCAACTCGTTTTCCAAGAAGAGTCTCTCGAAATCTTCCCTCTTTGCCCTCAATTATATCGGAAAACGATTTGTAAACTTTCTTATGACCGTCCCTCATTGGTTGTCCGCGGATTCCATTATCAAGAAGTGTATCCACGGCTTCTTGTACCATTTTTTCTTGACACATTACTAATTCCCCTGATCCACTTGTTGTTAATAGACCAATAAGAGTATTGTTCCGATAGATAACTCTTCTATAGAGTTCATTAATATCCGAACTCATTAGTTTACCGCCATCTATTTGAATAATTGGTCTCAATTCGGGAGGAAGAACTGGTAAGAGACATAAAACCATCCATTCTGGTTCTATATTTGTTCGGATAAAATGCTTAGCTAATTCCATGCGTCGAACCAAAAAATTCTTTCTTCTTCCAACTTTTTGATCTTCCCATTTATTTTCATTGTCAGTGGACCCCTTTTCTCCTAATTCTGTCCATTCTAGCAACGAAGAATCCATAATCATTCTTAAATCCAGATCAATTAATTGTTCTCGTATAGCACCCGCTCCACTAGAAATTTCTCTATTTCGAAATGTATCGAAACCTTGAGTAGCAAAAAAGAGTGGGATACTGTATTTCCAGGATTGAATTTCATATTCGAATGAACCTCGTAATCGTAAGAAAGTTGGTTTTTTCACTACGGGCCTAGCAAAAGAAAAATTTGGATAGGATCCAATAAGATGGATCTCCCCCTTTGAAAATCGGACATGAGGGTTTCCTCTCATCCGGCTAAAGTATTTACACACAATTAAAGATAAAGAAAGGGGTTTCCGCTTTCAAATTTTTGAAAACCTCTAATCTAAAATAAAAAAGGTTTACTCTTTACTCAAGTTATCAATAAAGACCAAGCAACATTTCATTGATACATTCTTCTTTTTTTCTGAATTTTTTATGCAATTCGAAATTACGACAGAAATAAAATGTAAAATTCTTGAGTAGTCTACCTCCCTTCGAACGAGGAATCCTCGAAAATGAAATTCTTAATAAAAAAGGAATATCTTCGAATTCATAAGAGATTTCTTTGTCTATGTATCATACCGTTTGATCTTTTAGGTCAAGACGTCACCTCGACGGGTATGCCACGATGTCTTAAAGCCTATATGCGATAGATAAACTTCTGCAATCATGATATATTTTATTCTTTGAACATAATTTTAGTTCGTTTAAAAAAAAAAAAAAAAAAAAGAGATGGAATAATGAATTCCACAAAAAAGTATTTTTTTTTCACAAGGTACATACAGTATAAATAGTTATTTGTTACTGAATTGACCATAGACCCATTCCCTCATTGATTTGGGAGTATTCAATACACCCATGAATTCTGAGCTTCATGTTACTCATCCCAAGAGACATGCCAGATATAGGACATTCCAATTTCATTGAATGGAATGACAGTTTCTCACTCGAAATCTGTACAATAAGAATTTTTATCAAATCACACATCGCAGTATACTAGACCCTCTAATTCTTTAAGAGGTTTATCTAAAAGGCTCGCGATATAACTAGGAAGACGTTTCAAATACCACACATGGGTTACTGGACATGCTAATTTTATATACCCCATTTGATATCTACGTATCCGAGAATCAACAAATTCTACTCCGCATTGTTCACAAAATTGAGGTTGGTCTTTTTTATCTCCGATTACTCGATAATTTCCACAAGCACAAATCCCACTTTTTATAGGCCCGAAAATTCTTTCACAAAATAATCCATCTTTTTCAGGCTTATTGGTTTTATAATGAAGAGTATAGGGTTTTGTTACCTCCCCTACTGTTTCTCCATTAGGTAGGATTTTTTTTGCCCAAGCACTTATTTGTTCAGGGGAAACTGATCCAATTCGAAGGTGTTGATGTTTATACTGATCAATCATAAAATAAAATTTCCTATTCAGCGCGATTAAACTTCCTTCCTTTGAATCTGAAAGTCTTTCTCAGATACAAGGAAATGATTCAGTTCCAGAGCCAAAGATCGTAGTTCTCGAACGAGCAATCGAAAAGATTCTGGAGCATCCACAGGTTTCGGTATTGTTCCTCCAATAATTGTAGTTCCTAGTACTTCTTGACGAGCGTTAATATGATCAGATTTATAAGTAAGCATCTCTTGTAAAATATGAGCAACACCGAATCCCTCGAGGGCCCAAACCTCCATTTCGCCTACCCGTTGTCCTCCTTGTTTGGCCCTTCCTTTAAGGGGTTGTTGTGTAACAAGTGCATAAGGTCCACTGGAACGTCCATGTATTTTATCATCAACTTGATGAATTAATTTCAAGATATAAGGCTTTCCTATTATAACGGGCTGTTCAAAAGAATTCCCTGTTCTTCCATCAAATATTCTGCTCTTTCCCGGATACTCGGGTTCAAATATCCATGGATTCGATGTTTGTTTACTGGCCTCATATAATTCAGAAAACACAAGTTTTCTGGAAGCCTCTTGTTCATATCTCTCATCAAAAGGTGCTATTCGATAATGTCTATTTAGCATACTCCCAGCTAATCCGAGTGAACATTCCAATATCTGTCCTACATTCATTCGAGAAGGGACCCCTAATGGATTGAAGACCATATCAACGGGTCTTCCATCTTGCAAATAAGGCATATCCTGTCTAGACAAAATCTTTGAAACAATACCTTTATTTCCATGTCTCCCGGCCACTTTATCACCTACTTTGATTTCACGTTTCTGTGAAATATATATATGAATCGTTTCTGAATTATAGCTAGAACCCGCTTTTTTGTGGATCCATCTCACATCAATAACTCGGCCCCTACCACCTATAGGTAGTTTTAGACAAGTTTCCTTTGAGGTGGATACCTGAATCCCAAGTATAGCTCGTAATAATCTATCTTCCGGGGCATATGAGGATTCTTTTTCCATTTGAGGCGTTAATTTACCCACTAAAATATCGCCCGTTTCTACCCAAGATCCCAGAATTACAATTCCATTTTTGTCTAAATTTCGGAGTAAATGGGCTTCTAGATGTGGAATTTTCTTAGTGATTCTTTCAGGACCATGGCTTGTCACATGAGTATGAATTTCATATTTCCGTATGTGAAAAGAAGTATAAATATCTTCATAGACCAGACGCTCACTAATGAGTACAGCATCTTCAGAATTGTAACCTTCCCATGGCATATAAGCCACTAATACGTTTTTTCCCAAAGCGAGTTCACCACCAACTGTAGCAGCACCATCTGCTAAAATTTGTCCCTTTTTTACGCATTTACCTTTCTGAACCTGGGATTTTTGATGCATGCAAGTATTTTTGTTGGAACGTTGATATAGAATTAATGGAATACTTAGAGCATTCCCACTTCCAAATAAAATAATCTTCTCAGTATCATTATAAATGATCTTTCCCTCGTGTTCGGCTATAGCGGGAACTCCCGAATCTAAGGCCACTTGGCGTTCCAATCCAGTTCCAACAATGCACTTTTCGGACCGAGAAAGAGGAACTGCTTGACGTTGCATATTAGAACTCATTAAAGCTCTATTTGCATCATTATGCTCGATAAAAGGAATGAGGTAAGCTCCAATAGAAAAATATTGGAAGGGAAAAATACTTCGAAGATGAACCTCTTCCCATGCAATAGTCAGAAATTCTTGACGGTATCGAGCTGGAACAATCTGCTCCTCCTGAATACCTCGATTCAGTGCTAAAAAATTTCCCGTCGCTACCATATAGTATTCATCTCTACTTGGTGATAAATAAAGCATTCGTATTCTTTTTGATCTCTCAGAAATTTCAAAAAATGGACTTTCTATAGACCCCCAACGACCAATCCTTGCGTGAATTGCCAAGGATCCAATAAGTCCGACATTGATTCCTTCGGAGGTGTCAATTGGACAAATGCGTCCATAGTAACTAGGATGGATATCCCGTATCCGAAAACTAGCAGTTCGCCCCGTCAATCCTCCAGGACCCAAATAACTCAATTTCCTTCCATGAACTATTTGGGTCAATGGATTGGTTCGATCTAAAACTTGAGATAATGGATGTAATCCAAAAAAAGATTCATAAGTGGTTGTTAATGGCGTTGAAGTCACTAAATTCTGAGGAGTCGGTATCAATTTATATCTAATTGCTCTACATAGAGTTCCGCTAATTATATGTTCTAAACGAACGAGAGCCAATCCAAATTGATCTTGTAAGAGATCTGCTACGGAACGAATACGTTTATTTTTCAAATGATTCATATCGTCAAGTGTACCCATTCCAAATTTCATTCCAATTAAATGATCCGCAGCTGTCAATATATCTCGCGGTAACAAAAATGTATTGTTCTCAGGTATATCAATATTCAGCCTTCGGTTCATATTTCGCCGCCCAATTCCTCCTAATTCACATCTTTGTTGAAAAAATTTTTTTTGTAATTCCGTACATAAAGATTCAGGAAATAGGGGATCTCCGCCTACACAAGCAAATTGTCGATAAAACTCCAAAATGGCATTTTCTTTTGACCCTATTTTTTCTTCCTCCTCCTCATTGAGGAAAGACAAGAAAATTTCGGGGTAACAAACGTTCTCAAGAATTTCGCTTAAATTCGAACCCATAGCTGATGATAGAACTAGAATAGATATTTTCTGTTTCCTACTTACACGAGCCCATATCCTTGCTTTTCTATCAATTTCTAACTCTAATCTTCCTCCCCAATCTGATATTATTGTGCCAGTATAGACTGAAATTCCGTTATGGTCCAATTCTGACCGATAATAGATACCGGGGCTTTGCAATATTTGATTGATTACAATTCTGTATATTCCATTTACTATAAAAGTTCCCAGGGAATTCATTAGAGGAATGTTTCCAAGAAAAATAATTTGTTCTTGGATATCCCGACTGTTTTTCCAAATTAATCCCGCGGATATATATAATTCAGAGGAATATGTAAGTGATTCATATACAGCATCTTTTTCTTTTATGGAGGGTTCTACCAATTGATATGTTTCCGCAAATAACTGAAATTCAATTTCTTGATCTGTATCTTCAATTTTTGGAAACTTGAAAAGTTCTTCTGTTAAGCCCCGATCAATGAATCTACAAAACCCTTCAAATTGTATTTGATTCAATCCGGGTAGTGTAGACATTCCTTCATTCCCAACCCCAAGCATTTTTTATTACCCCTTATTTATTTTATAGAAAATATCCCATGATTTGCTGTCATTCTTCATCGAATCACATGAATAGATCGAATCACATGAATAGATTTAGCAATAATGGAATTTCTGTTCTTTTTACTTTACTGAATCACATGAAATTTTACCTCACTACGTCTATGAACTACCTATTATGAAAAGAGGAAATTTGATACTCAAATTAGAATTTGCAACAAAACAAACAAATAGACTTTAACTTGTAATATCAATGGAAACAAATTGATAAATTTCACCTAGACTTCGGGTAGGGGTATTTTTCACAATCTAAAAAAAAGGAATTCGATTTATACTATTAGTATAGTATGATATTACATATTCCAATTCGATTGATACCCCCCCCCAAAAAAAAATAAATTCAGGATTTGCTTGGCTCCATGAGAGAAAGATTTAAAAAATAAAATAATCAGAAAAAAGATACAATTTTTTTGAGCCCTTTACCATTTCAAGTATTCCAAAAAGAATTAAAATTAACAAAGAAGAGAGATATTTTGACCCTTTTTTTAGAATTTGAGGATTGGAGTGCATAAAAAGACTTGGATTTATGAAACATGCATAGATCTAACTTCAGCTATAGCTATCTATATATGTCTATTACGTTATTGCAGTCCTATTTGTTCGGGACAGCATATGTTGTATTCATTTTTTTTCTATTCATTCATCAATCTATTTAATGAAAAATTGGCAAAAAAAGGAAAGTACGAGAATTTATTGAAAATTCCCTGTAATCTATAATTACATAGAAGATACCCAATTATATAATGTGGAACAATGAAAAGGGATATTATGGGGTTGACATATATTAACAGTTCCTGTTATAATGGAAATAGATAAGGATTATAGAAAATATATATAATAATAATATTGATTTGTTATGTATCAATTTCTATTTTTTTTCTCATTAAGTCAGATTCCTGAATTGTTCCGGAATTTGTAGTTAACGGTTGCTATTTGTCCCGAAATTTTTACTTTTTTTTGTGACTGAAAAGGTCTACGTTGATTTTTTTGAGAGGAGGATATTATGATCTATTTTTTTGTATCATTTTGGCGGCATGGCCGAGTGGTAAGGCGGGGGACTGCAAATCCTTTTTCCCCAGTTCAAATCCGGGTGTCGCCTGATCGACAAGAGAATCAAAAAAGGTTTCTTCCGTTTTGTTGATACAGAAACGTAGTATTTTTTCCATGTGGAAACAAGTGTAGGGACAGAGTTCTTGAGACTTGTTTGATACAAAATTCTACGCATCGCTAGATTTGTTCTCTCAAATGCTTTAAATCTTTCCGTCTCGGATTCAATGAAAAATGAATTAGAGTAGTGAAATGAAAAGGAATAGATCAATCTTGAAATGAGAGTCTTTTCACTCTACTACTGCTGTAGTGTCCGTCTACTGATTGGGTCTTGAATTAGATTGGATAAGGATAGGTAGGACGGGGAATAGAATTCCATTTTTAGTTGGCGAAGGGATTGAAGAAAAACTGTCTATACAAACTTATGTAAAATCTATACAAACTTATGTAAAATATATGAACGCTTCTGCATTTTTTCCATATTTGTTAGATTAATGAAATTGAATATCTAATTCGATTTCTTTTTTTTTTTATTTAAATAGTTCTCATTTGATATTCATATTATTTTTTTTTACTATGAATTTCATTTTCATTTAATCCAATTCAAAAAAACAAAATTCTATTTGATTTCCATTCTAAGAAAAATCAAACTCTTTCTTTTGGGTAATCTATAGTAAAAGAATTGACTAGGCTGTTTTCCAATTGTTTTAGAGAACGAATCGGGATACAATAAGGATTAGATCAAATGGAACTAACAGATGCAAATAAGAGTATGCAAAGGAATCTATCTTGATTCTTTCTTTTTTACTTAATGAAATGGGGGCAAAATAAAAAAGAGGTCTTTGTATTCCTACCTATTAGTATGATTCATTACCTTACTACTTCTAAGGATATTTTTTATTTATGCTTAAAATTTTTCAATTTTACTCCAAATCTGATAAGAACTTCCTAGATGTTCTAATTGGATGTTTCATCAATGGTGTTATGACGGAATGGAATCCTTTTTTGACTCTGTACTAGCGATTCCACTATTATTATAAGATATTATCAAATTAAAAAATAAAAACAAAAAGAATACAAGAAAAATGAGTAAACAATAAAAAAAGAATTAATAAAAGAATTTCTTCATATTGATATAGATAGGAGACATAATTTACATGGATATAGTAAGTCTTGCTTGGGCTGCTTTAATGGTAGTTTTTACATTTTCCCTTTCCCTTGTAGTATGGGGAAGAAGTGGACTCTAAAGGTAATACTAATTGAGTTAAGGGATCAAACTGTCTCAATTGTTTTCTAGCTGGGTTCTTCCAGTTTTGAACTATTTTAGTTATTTTATTAATACTAATTAATGAAAATTCTATCTGGATTTAGAAATTCTATTGTATTCCAGTGGTTTAATATATTCCATGTATAAGTATAATATTGAAAAAAAAACTCTTTGAATCACACAAATATTGAAATTGTTGCCATCTTGATGTCCCGGGAGTACAGATAATTGGAAACGAATTACTATTCCAAACCGAATTCTTTTGAATATTTCTATTCAATTTAATCAATTTTAATTTTGGAATACTCAAAAGATTATTTCTTTTTAGTTACCGGGATTCTGAAAAGAATCTGAAATCGAAAAATGAAAATAAGAAGAATCAAAATTGCGTTGCTTTTTAATTATTTCAGATTGATTGGAACCAATACAAATAGAATAGATTTAGATGAAATCAAGAAAAAATGTGGACGCCATGGAATTGACATTCCATATCTATAGATAGATATCCATCTATCCATATGAAAAGAAAATGATAGATTGGTTCCTCCATATGAAACCTCTTTTTTTTTTTTAGTAAAACATTCTATTTCTACTGTACTGTAATAGATAATATAGTAGAAAGAAATTGATTTGATTTCTTTCTACTATACTATATGGATTTAATAGAATTCTGCTGGTTGTAGTCTGATCATTTTCTTTCAAAAAAGACCCAAAATAGAAATTCTTTTTTCATTTTTTTATTCAATCATTGCATTGATAAGAAATAAGAAGTCAGGTTGAAGTAAAATTTAGTCACTTTGACTTACCGTTTTTACATAAATTATAAGTAAAAAGGCAGTAGGAACTAGAATGAAGAGTGCAGTAGCTATAAATGCGAGAATATTGACTTCCATAATCTCTATGTTTTCTTTCTCTTTAATTTCTAATAAATACTTCGGGATTTAATCCCATAGAAATGAAAAATCTTTCGTCACTAAATTCAATGGTATAAATTGGATCTCGATGATATCAAATCGGATCAATATCACGAATAAAAATATCTGAGCTATCCAATCAATAATTCCTGGTCGAGAATTTAATAGTATAACATCGGAAGATGTTTTATCCATACCAAACCAAATAAGAAAATGACTTGCTGATGCAATCAAAAAGTCCTTTTTCTTTCTTTGTCCGAACCTTTCCCTTAAACTAAAAAAGAAAGAAAAACGGGGATACCTGTTCGAAATGATCTTTTTTTTTTGTTATTTTTATTCCCTAAGGATTAGATCAAATGGAACTAACAGATGCAAATAAGAGTATGCAAAGGAATCTATCTTGATTCTTTCTTTTTTACTTACTCATACACGAAATCAATTGATATTTTTTGGATTTGTATCCATCGGGACTGACGGGACTCGAACCCGCAACTTCCGCCTTGACAGGGCGGTGCTCTGACCAATTGAACTACAATCCCAGGGAAAAAGTCGTATAGTATACATACAGATTCTTACAATTTTATTCAAACTCTTTGTTTTTCTATTTGAGATTTGAACCCCTGTAAAAGAGGCAGACTTCTATATATATTCCTATTTTTATGGGTCTGCGCTTTATCGACACGGATGACTCGCAATCCGTTCGTTATTGCCAACTTGATTCAAAAATCAATGAATCAAGGAAACAAAAAAGACTCTTTTTTGACTTTAACCCTTTCCTTAGACTTTCTACTTACAGATCCCGATAGGAGTTTTGCAAAATCCGAATTTGTGGAAAAAATATGTAAGTAATATGGAAAAAAGACATAGGACTCGAGATTCTAATCTTCTGTATGCGAACCCATTGGTGATTTTAAGAGAACACCAAATGGGTTATATCATTTCATGGTGGATCCGTAAATATTTTTGGGCCGAGCTGGATTTGAACCAGCGTAGACATATTGCCAACGAATTTACAGTCCGTCCCCATTAACCGCTCGGGCATCGACCCAGGAAGAATCCATTTTAGTTTTTCTTGATAATCCCTGATCCATTTCCTTTCGTAGTACCCTACCCCCAGGGGAAGTCGAATCCCCGTTGCCTCCTTGAAAGAGAGATGTCCTAAACCGCTAGACGATGGGGGCATCCTTGCCCGACTTCCATTCTACTATGTTCATAGTATGAACAGTTTTTTGAAATTGTCAATATAATGGAATGATATGATTCGATGAGAAGGATCTTCCCATCTTTCAGAATTCCTTACAATTTTTTGATTCATCCTTTAGATTTCTAAATTGTTCATTCCAATCACCAATCTATATAATTCAACAAAATAGAAAATAAAACGAAGTAATGCGAAAGAAACCAAAATAAACTTTGTGGGAATAATTGATTTGCTGGAACAGGGGGGCATTAACACCTTATTTCTTTCACTTTCATTCAGTGTTAAGAAGATTGAATTAGGTATATTTGTATTTCACACTAAGTCGGAAAATAAAAAAACGAGAATGAATCCGGAAATTGAGTAAAAAAGGATGAAGATCTATAAGAATTGAGTTGAGGGACAGGATAGAATCCATTCATAAAAGATTCGGAAATATTTGAATGAGGGGTCCATGTATCAATGAAATTAATTTCGTGTTATGATGAAGATGACTTCAATTCAAATCGGTTTGGAAAAATTTCATTCCTATTTATCAAATCCAATATGAATTCATTCTTTTTTCACTATACTTGTCAATCCAATTTTTTGTTCGTTAATGAGTTGCTATGTACAAAAAATAGATCTATGTACATACTGATATATAAATCAGATTGATATATATCTATTTCGTATATATGTATATATTTCGTATATATAGAATAAGTATATGCAGTAACAACTAGTTGTTGATGTACTAAACTCATATTCATATTGGCTGATTCCGTATTCGGGAATTTACTCAAACGCCGCCCGCCCTTTTAACTCAGTGGTAGAGTAACGCCATGGTAAGGCGTAAGTCATCGGTTCAAATCCGATAAGGGGCTTTTTGTATCAAAAAAGGATAACAGTAGTATTCCTATTTGAAGGAAGATATAGAAAGAGTCTTGATATTTGTAAGAAGTTTCTGTTTGTAATAAAATAAAAAAACTAATGAATAGTTGAATTTCATTAAAAAATCGAATTTAGAATTTAAACTCTATTAAGTTATTGTTATCATTCGAATAGAGTAAACTCATTCTAGTTAGAAAGGAAAATGGTATTCTTTTCTATATATATATATATTTCTTTTTTGAGAATGTGATATTTCCTTTAATTGTCAGATACTCCTATTTTCGATTATTCTAATCAAAAAAGGGAAAGATTCGAAAAAAAAAGTAAGTGGACCTAAGCTATTGAATCATAACTATATCCAGTATTCTGATATTCAAATTGGATAGAAATGAAATTGGAACGGTGGATCTTTTTTTCTTTTTAATACCTTTTTGGTTCTCACTCTGCAAGAATCTGTCGATATTTCGGATAAAATCTTCTTGTTCCTAGGAATCAATTGCTACTCCTCTCCTCCAGTGGAAGGGCTTATTCTATTCTAAGTTCCAACATACAAGTCATTTGACTTAAAAATATTTTTTTTCCGAATACAAGAAAAGATCCAATTTGATTTCTATTATTTCTTGAAGATATGTCTATCAAAATAATAGAAAAATCCATAAAATCATGACTTCGAGTATCAAACATTTGGTTTTCATATCTATGCATACGAGATTTTTAAGGCAATTAATGGACAAAACTTTCACTTAGAATCTATTATTATTAATCAAATTCCCTAGAATATTCAAAAATATGACAGATAGATAAAAAAATAAATAGAGAAAAATATTCAAATTTCTTACCGCGATACGCAATTAAGGGGTATACGTCGGAATTTGATTAATCTGAATGAAAGAAAAATAGAACAAAGAAGACAATAAAAGAAAGAAATGTAAAATAGAAAGTAAAAATAGGATCCTCTAGTAGTTTTTTAGACATACAAATTCGAAGAATATAGAAAACTTTTTTTTTTATTTCACGAACAAGATTCAAGAATAATCTTATTTGATAAAAGCAGAGTAGTATGTCTGGGGATCCGCTGGTAACGAGAGTAATAAAAGCGATCGATCATTTGTTTATAGAATAGTTCTTTAAAAAATGTATTTATATGATTTATGAGTCATAAGACAATTTTCGAGTCATGACTTAGGGAATTTTTTTAGAATATATAGGAAGAACCCAATTTAGTTAATAGATTTGACCTAGATTAGATATCCATCGACAAAAAAAGAATTTTTCTATTCGAAACCCGGTAGAAAAGAAGGGACAGTCTACGAGAAATCATATCATATATAAAATGAAAAAAGCCTCGAAGGTTCCATCCCTTAAAATGCTAGTAGGTGTTCGGAAATGGTTTGAAGTAGTTGAATAGGAGGATCACTATGACTATAGCTCTTGGTAAATTGACCAAAGATCAAAATGATTTATTTGATATTATGGATGACTGGTTACGGAGGGACCGTTTTGTTTTTGTGGGTTGGTCCGGTCTATTGCTCTTTCCTTGCGCCTATTTTGCCGTGGGGGGTTGGTTCACAGGTACCACCTTTGTAACTTCATGGTATACTCATGGATTGGCAAGTTCCTATTTGGAAGGTTGTAACTTCTTAACTGCAGCAGTCTCTACTCCTGCTAATAGTTTAGCACACTCTTTGTTGTTACTGTGGGGTCCTGAAGCACAGGGAGATTTTACCCGTTGGTGTCAATTAGGGGGTCTGTGGACTTTTGTTGCTCTTCACGGTGCTTTCGGATTAATAGGTTTTATGTTACGTCAATTTGAACTTGCTCGATCTGTTCAATTGCGGCCTTATAATGCAATCGCATTCTCCGGTCCAATTGCTGTTTTTGTTTCTGTATTCCTGATTTATCCACTGGGCCAGTCTGGTTGGTTCTTTGCGCCTAGTTTTGGTGTAGCAGCTATATTTCGATTCATTCTCTTTTTCCAAGGGTTTCATAATTGGACATTAAACCCATTTCATATGATGGGAGTTGCTGGTGTATTGGGCGCTGCCCTACTATGCGCTATTCATGGCGCTACCGTAGAAAATACCTTATTTGAAGATGGTGATGGCGCAAATACATTCCGTGCGTTTAACCCAACCCAAGCAGAAGAAACTTATTCAATGGTTACTGCTAACCGCTTTTGGTCCCAAATCTTTGGGGTTGCTTTTTCCAATAAACGTTGGTTACATTTCTTTATGTTATTTGTACCAGTAACTGGTTTATGGATGAGTGCTCTTGGAGTAGTCGGTCTGGCCCTGAACCTACGTGCCTATGACTTCGTTTCTCAAGAAATCCGCGCAGCGGAAGATCCTGAATTTGAGACTTTCTACACCAAAAATATTCTCTTAAACGAAGGTATTCGTGCGTGGATGGCGGCTCAAGATCAGCCTCATGAAAACCTTATATTCCCTGAGGAGGTTCTACCACGTGGAAACGCTCTTTAATGGAACTTTAGCTTTAACTGGTCGTGACCAAGAAACTACTGGTTTTGCTTGGTGGGCCGGGAATGCCCGACTTATCAATTTATCCGGTAAACTACTGGGGGCCCATGTAGCCCATGCCGGATTAATAGTATTCTGGGCCGGAGCAATGAACCTATTTGAAGTTGCTCATTTCGTACCCGAGAAGCCCATGTATGAACAAGGCTTAATTTTACTTCCCCATCTAGCTACTCTAGGTTGGGGGGTTGGTCCGGGAGGGGAAGTTATCGACACCTTTCCATACTTTGTGTCTGGAGTACTTCACTTAATTTCCTCTGCAGTATTGGGCTTTGGCGGTATTTATCATGCACTTCTGGGACCTGAGACTCTTGAAGAATCTTTTCCATTCTTTGGTTATGTATGGAAAGATAGAAATAAAATGACTACTATTTTAGGTATTCACTTAATTTTGTTAGGTATAGGGGCTTTTCTTCTAGTATTTAAGGCTTTGTATTTTGGAGGTATATATGATACCTGGGCTCCAGGAGGGGGAGATGTAAGAAAAATTACCAACTTAACCCTTAGTCCAAGCATTCTATTTGGTTATTTACTAAAATCGCCTTTTGGGGGAGAAGGTTGGATTGTTAGTGTAGACGATTTGGAAGATCTAATTGGGGGACATGTATGGTTGGGTTCCATTTGTATACTTGGTGGAATCTGGCATATATTAACCAAACCCTTTGCATGGGCTCGGCGTGCACTAGTATGGTCTGGAGAAGCTTACTTATCTTATAGTTTAGGTGCTTTAGCCGTTTTTGGTTTTATAGCTTGTTGCTTTGTCTGGTTTAATAATACTGCTTATCCTAGTGAGTTTTATGGTCCCACAGGACCGGAAGCTTCTCAAGCTCAAGCATTTACTTTTCTAGTTAGAGACCAACGTCTTGGAGCTAATGTAGGCTCCGCTCAAGGGCCTACCGGTTTAGGTAAATATCTAATGCGTTCTCCGACCGGAGAAGTCATTTTTGGAGGAGAAACTATGCGTTTTTGGGATCTGCGTGCTCCCTGGTTAGAACCTCTAAGAGGTCCTAATGGTTTGGACTTGAGTAGACTTAAAAAAGACATACAGCCTTGGCAAGAACGTCGTTCCGCGGAATATATGACTCATGCTCCTTTAGGTTCTTTAAATTCCGTCGGTGGCGTAGCTACAGAGATTAATGCAGTCAATTATGTCTCTCCTAGAAGTTGGTTAGCTACTTCTCATTTTGTTCTAGGATTCTTCCTATTCGTAGGTCATTTATGGCACGCGGGAAGAGCTCGCGCAGCTGCCGCAGGATTTGAAAAAGGAATTGATAGAGATTTTGAGCCTGTTCTTTCCATGACTCCTCTTAATTGAGACATGAAATCCAATGCTTGACGTAAGAATCACTTTGATTTTAGTATACATATTGGGTTGAGTCGAGCAGATCAGATCATATTGAAAAAAGATTTTGTTTTTCAATTCATTTATATCTAATCTTTTTTCGGGCTCGGCTATATCACCACTTAGCCGAGCCCGAAAAAACCGAGCCAACCTAAATCAATAAAATAAAAAAATCCATTCGCCAAGAAAAAGGAGAGAGGGGGATTCGAACCCTCGATAGTTCTTTGTTTCGAACTATACCGGTTTTCAAGACCGGAGCTATCAACCACTCAGCCATCTCTCCAAAAGCTAATTTCTATTTTATCTTTATTCCACTCAAGAGAACATGACCATACAAATTAAGGACCCTTTTATCTATCTATGATAAAGATATCCAGTGTGAATCTATTGGTCTAGTTCTCTATCCGTATATATTCTATATGCTTGATCCAGCATGCTCTTTTGTGAAGTAAAAAAAACTACCCCTCGATCCATGCCTCAATAAGGGGTGTCATCTAAAATCAATGGATTCATGATAAAACCCTCCATAATGAGAATGTGTTTTTTATTTCTTTTTTTAAGGGGTCGAAAGGGGTTGGGGATCAAATGGTATAGTTCTTTTGTTGGTAAATTGGAGGATTCTAAACATGACTATTGCTTTTCAATTAGCTGTTTTTGCATTAATTGTTACTTCATCCATTTTATTAATTAGTGTACCTGTTGTATTTGCTTCTCCTGATGGTTGGTCAAGTAACAAAAATGTTGTATTTTCCGGTACATCATTATGGATTGGATTAGTATTTCTAGTGGGTATTCTTAATTCTCTCATCTCTTGAAACTATTCATTCTAGATCAAAAAACCAAATGACCCCTCCCCCCGAATTCTTTCGGGTTGTGAGGCACATTAAAATGGAATATAGAAGACCCCACAAATAAAGAAAACTAAAACATTCTTATTATTAATGGGAGGGGTCAAACTTCTTCTATTGGAAAAAGCTTCTATCTTATACTTAATATGATATATAGTAAAACTAAAATATTCATATTATTTTCTTAATATAGAATATACTAATTTGAATTCTATTCTAGAAAAAAAAATAAGAATAGAATATTAAGAATTCTTAATAGATAATAGAAATGAATATGAATAGAAAATCGTATATTTCGAATAGAAAGATATAGCGGCTAATTCAAATCGAACCTATTGTATGGCCGACTCAGGCCTATATGCCATTAGTATCAATAAAAAGACTCTCAAAATCCACTTTTGTAATTTCTAATATATTCCATAAGATAGATATCATATTCAGAGAATATTATTCACTTTAAGGATGCCTTGGTGGTGAAATGGTAGACACGCGAGACTCAAAATCTCGTGCTAAACAGCGTGGAGGTTCGAGTCCTCTTCAAGGCATAATATTGAGATCTCTTATTGAATTGGAATAAGTTTGCCAGCAGATCACGAAGTTTTGGTGATCTTATCTATCTAATGAAATGAATGGAGAGTCCATTTTGAAATCGTCCCACCTGCAACCCCCCTAAACCAACGGATAAAGTACATTATATATTCGATTTTGGAGATTGGTGACTAACCCATTCAATGACTTTGGCACTCGACATTCAAAAAAATGGGTACTGTACTCTCGGGTCGGGTGAATTCCATAATAGCGGCATGCCAACCTTCTTTCTCCTTTCAGGACAGGACCTATCCGAAAAGAAAGAAAATTCTGTACTTATTGGTCATGAATATCTGAATAGGACTAATCACCCCGTGGATCTCTTTATTTGCTTCAAAAGAAGTAGGCTCGGTCAACGGCAATATGGATTCTCAATATTAGGGGATCTTCTCAATTGAAAGATCCCCTAATATCGACTTGAGACGACGAGAAAGAAAGTATCTATTTTATTTCATTATTCAGTTAAACCAATCATTCGTTATTGGAACAGATAGTAACAACCATCTCGTCTGGGAAAAGCCATTTTTTTCTCAACAATGTCTTTGTGATTTGAGCCAATAGGGTTCCGTTAGATAGGAACATATTTGATAAATATTGATAACTCTCGTATAGAGTATTAGAACGAAAAAATTCATTTGATACTGAACTATTGGTTCTCAACCATCTCTCGCGATCAATCAACAATTTGAAATTCTGTTCTTGCATATTCTTCCTAAACCAGCGTTTATTAAGATATTTCCAATAAATTTTTTTGGTTTGGGAAGTCAAAAGTATCCTTGACATCTCTTCATCTGGAGAAAATTCTTGATGTGAAAACACAGGATCCTCTTGGAATAGCAAAAACAGTGGATCTGCGGGGTCCCAAATGAATTGGCTTATTCGAAAAAAGCCCTGTTCGTTGGAAAATATCGCTCGTCTCTGGTCCTGCATGGTTCCATCCTGCAAGAACTGCGAATCATTATCATTCTCTTGAAGCTCACCCTCTTCATCATAATCATCAATGATCTGTTTGTCCTGAAATGACCCTTCCCAATAGGGAAATCTCAATTCATTGGACCCTTCGTCAAAGAGAAAGCCCCAAGGGCGCCACAGTCTAGGAGCCCAAAGTATGTGATTGAATAAATCCTCCTCTAGCGGTTGCGAGTCGAAGACTCCTTCCCCTTCTTCGAACCCCGATTCATATTTTTCATAGAGAAATCTATGATCAACGATAGAAGAAGACCCATTTTGAATCATATTTAAGGGATTTCTTGGTTCGGACCGAAGAAGCAATGTCACTCCATCATTATCAAACCGACTTCCTGTCTGTGAGGGTTCCAGCAGAGCACCTTCTATTTCTAATAGCCCATGAACTAGATCAGAATCATTCTCAAGGAGTCTATAAGAAGTGATCCCATCATTTTTTTCATTAGGTCCGGGTAGAGACCAAAGGTCTTGAGCGACCGATCCGGCAGAACAACTCAAAAGATAAAGAAGTATAGTTAATTTCTTCATGCTTGTTCCAAGTTCGAAGTACCATCTGTACAAATAAGAATCCCCCTCCTGACATGATTTCTTCTTCATATAGATAGATATAGGATCGATAGAGCAATTACTTAGAAGGAGATTTTGTGAAACAGCCCTCCCTATCTGATAAAAAAGGATCCCATGATCCTTAATCGCTCTTATCTGAGATCTAAAATCCCAAGTTTGTCTATGAAGAGCAGATCTAATTATATTAGTGTCTATAATAGATTTCTTTTGTATAATACTAATCGATAGCGCCTCATTAGTAAGTGCTACAAGATCTCGTACATTAGAACCCAGAGTTATAGACCCCAATCCATTAGTATCGAATATTTGCTTTTCCAAGTGAAATCCCCTCGTATATGAAAGAGTAAAAAAGTTCTTTCTTTGTTGTGGAATAAGAAGCCTTCGTATCTTAATGCATGTATTTAATTTATTCGGAGCTATTAAAGCAGGGTCTACTTTTTTTGGAATATGAGTAGAAGCAATAACTAGAATATTTCTAGTAGAACCTTTTTCCGAATCGCTGGAAAGAGAGTTCACTAATATACCCAGCGATAAGTCATTTGACTCATTCCTATCCAGATCATGAATGTTTGGAATCCAAATTATGCAAGGAGACATTGCTTTTGCTAATTCGAATTGAAGCGTGAGATAAAACCGGTCTATTTCCATCAGATCGCTAGATACCGGATCCTTCATACTTAGAAACTTCAACTGGCTATCAAGGTTACGGTCGAGATCGTCACTATCATCCCTTTCAAAATTCTCGGAATTATAGCAACTACCCTCGTTATCAGGTAAAAGACTGTAAATGGTACCCTCTCTTTCATCAAAAATGTCATCCTCACTATCATCAATATCAAAACCCTTAGGAAAGTTCTCCAGGAACTTGTTTACAAATACTGTAATGAAAGGAACATAGGAGGTTGTCGCTAGAGATTTGAGCAAATAGGATCGTCCAGTTCCTATCGAACCTATCACTAAAATACCCCTAGCAGGGGATAGGGGTAAGCGTAGCGAAAAGGGTTTCCCATGAGATGGGAAATCCAAACAACTAGCCCCACACGGGATTTCTGAATAAGTAATTGTCTGATAATGAGCGAGGAATACCCGTCTTTCTGCTAAGCAGGATGTATTGAACTCATAATTCATTAGATCCTTTTTATGAATGTCAATTAAATATCGTAAGTAAATTGTTCCTGGTTGCTCAATCATTTGATAACCAGAGTTATTCTTTGATAACTGATCACTATTAGTCAGACTCAATAAAATTTGATCCATCCTTTTTTCTGTCGTTAAGGTAGAGAACTGAACTAAGAATTCTCTTTCTTTATCAGCAATGAAATCACTATTCGAGATCCAGGATTCTATTTTATCATCAATCCAATCACTATTCATGTTTTTTCTTTTCCTTATCAATGAATAGAGTGCTTTACTTGTATGACTTAAATGTCTCGTATTTCTCAAAAACGCGATTCGATTGATGGGATTTGGTATAATACTTATGAGATCCATGAGATTAAAACCTTTCTTCTTCGAACGTATGGATTTGACCCCATAAGCGAAACCACCACCCCTTGGGATGTCCCCGCCAGAAGGGGAACCTCGCCTTTCTTCTAAAAAATTTCCTAATTGTTCTCGAGCAACTCGAAAGATATCCTTTAACCAGAAAGAATTTTGTTCTGATGTAGGATACCTATCCAGAAGTTTTCGAAATTCAATGATGTAGGATGGAATCATCAAAGATTTGACCTGTTCGAACTCTGTCTGTAACTCATTAGAGAATCGAGAAACAAAGAAAAGATGTCTATGAACTAGATATCCAGTAACAAGAAGAAGTAAAAGGATTGAAAACAGGAACTCCTCAATATTTAGTGATCTCAGATGTGTCGATATGAATGGTGACTCATTATTTGTGTGAAAAATATCTTCGTACACGTCTACAAGATAATTATGGAAACACTTACTCGAAATCTCACTTATACGATTCTGTTGTGAAAGAGACAGTTTTTTCCGAAGAATTCCCCACAGTTTTTTCCGAAGAATTCCCTTAGATCCATGCCTAATATTATAAAAAATAGATACAAATTTTTTCAATTTTTGAAATTTACGACTTCTCCTTAGTATGGCACATAGGTCTGAAACAGTATCTAAAAATAGTTGATTTATATATTTGTGCCCTGTCCTGGTAAGCAACAACGGTATTATATATGGGCGGACTCGCTTCCAGTTGGTGGAGAGAGTTGAAAAAATACTCTTTCTTTTAAAGTTTCTATACATCATCTGCCTTTTTTCATATTCAAGGAATTTTTTTTGAGGTTTTTTCCTCTTTTCGGATGGTAAAAATGGATCAGAATAGAAAGTGTCAAGCAAATCCATGTTTGAATCGAAATCAAGAGACTGACGCAAGTTCTTCCCTTTAGAATCAGACAAATGAATAGCAGAAAGAGGTTTACAATAAGTTCTTTCAAAATTCACTATTTCTTCGTCTGTTATAGGTGTTCCAGAAATGTCCGCGATCGAGTAAATAGATCTGGAAACACGAGTAGGAAAATGGAAAGATTTGTACAAGTCATATCCGTCATCACCACTTTGCGGAAAATTCTTCGGTATCAATATGTTAGAGACCTCTAACTCGCTTGGTGAAATAGTATCTCTGTCCAAAAAAGCATGTGTTTTTTTACCGCCGCACAAAGAAAATATTTTATTTCGAATGAACAAGACATTGAGGAATTGTTCATACATCAAATCATAATTATAGGACCTTTCCCCATAAAAAGAGAATCTTTTGTTACAATCGAAAGAGAAGTTATATTGATTATTCAAGAATCGAAGTCGATTTACTTTATAAAAAGAGGAAATCAATGAACTTCTATGAAAACATTTCACAGGATTCAGCCAATTGTCTTGATTTGGTATCTTATTGAACAAAAATGGTAATATTGTTCCTTCATTGATCAAGAATTTTGATTTGTGAGAAGTATCAAAGTCATCCAATAATAGGGGTTTCCTTTTTTTCAAATCAACCGTTTGCAGACCTATTGATTCTAACAACTGATTCTCGAGTGCATCTTTCATACGTTTCAATTCAGACATAGGGATCTGGGACCTATGAACGGGCATACTCCCGAAACTCACAAAGAAAAAAGGAAGTGAGTTAGACAAAAAGGGAAGAAGCTTGGATAAAAAGAAACAAAGTGACTTAGAAAAATCTTTTTTGTCAATAACCTCAGACCAATCAATCGAATATGCATTCATATGTAATTGATTGAACACTATTTGAAAACGGCTATTCTGCTCAGAAATGAAATGGTCCAAATGTTCCTGGAAATTCTTGCTCCCCTTGGACCATTTATATTTATATGCATTTGGATCCTTATTCACGGATCTCTCGGTTCCATAAAGAAAAAGAAGAGGATCAAAGCATTTCTTCTGACTCTTTTTCCAATTTGAGAAACGTTGATTGATCGTGTGTTTCCTTATAGGTCTATGATTCAGAATATCATTTTGATACCTTTGAATTACATATTCCAAGTTGCGATTGAATCGATTACCTTGAAAATCATTCCCACAAGAGGTCTGGACCCATTTTTTTATGATCTTTGGATAAAAAGATTCATTCGCTTCGTAAAAAAGCCGAGGCAGAACCAAGAAAGATTTCTTTTTTGATTCATCCCTGGAGTTGACATTTACGAATTGTTTTTCATCCAATTTGGAAAACCCAATAGAAAAAGAGAATCCATTACGATACACCAGATCCGGCTTAGTTAGTGAGAGATTGAATAGATTTGCCATTTCTTGAAATCTCTCTTCTGATTGAAAATCGCGATGTAACAAGTACCCCCCCCTATTCTGGTCATGGAATAGATGAAATAAACCAAAAACGATATTTTTGGTCAAGAATGAATTCTTATTTGGAACTGTGAAAAGTTTATCCTTTGCAACCCTATCACATCCTCCATCGGATGAAATAGGAGAAATTGAGACATTCTTTTGTAAATACATGATTATCTTGACTATATTGGCTATTTCTTTCTTTTCCAATTGCCTCCAAAGAACAAAAGAAACATCTTCTTTTTTCTTCAATAATTGAAGATCTCGAGCGGACTTCTCAGTAGGATTCAAATTCAGATTAAGTTCTGACCATCTGTCCGAGAAAAAAGAGCGATCAGAGATCTTTTTTTCTTTTGGACCAGACAGGAGCGGAACAATCAACCTATTGATATTGAACGAATCTTTTGAGTTTTCCAATGTATCATTGCCGGATCCAATGGAATTGATTTGTATAGGAAGAAGCCCTGTCAAATAAATATTTTTTTTTTCGATCATCCTTCGATTGTTAATACGATATAGAAGGATCGCTACTACAAAAAATACTCCATTCTTGATCGTGAAATATCGATTTCTTGTTAAACCATGTGAATGCGGTAAAACTAGGATACTCCAAATTCTGGAGTCTAAGACTTTTATCAAACTCTCTTGATGGAAAAAAATGTGAATTACAGATATCGCTGAATTGAATTGCGTCCAGGAATCTGCGAAATAGGCACAATTCTTGCTCTCTCTCAAAATCTCTCTCAATTCTAAACTCCAAAAGTGGAATTTATTGTTGTTCAATTTTTTGTTGGTCATAAGTCTCCTTAAAAAATTTTTAAAAATCTATCTATAGATTTTTTATATTGATTACAATTACTTTTACTTTGTTTATCGATTCATTTTTTATATTGATTTCAATTGGTCAATTTCTCTATTTATGTATGTCTTTCTATTAAGTTCTCTATTTATGTATGTAGACATCATTGAATTCGTATCAATCCCACAATGCGTGTGCACGTTTATTTTCTTTATTTATTGCAATTATATAAAGAAATATATATATAAATAAATATTTCTATTTATTTATATATATATTTCTAAATGTTCTCACTCTCACATATTAGATATCAGATAGATATGAGAAATATTATGATAATGAGAAATAGAACAAAAATCTAGATTTTCAATCGAGGATACATATGTATTCTTAATATACTGAAACGGCTTCCATTATGTGTATCAAACCAATAGCGGTTCATACAAGCTAAATCTTCGAATCGATAATTTGGCCAAAGAAAGAATTTTAAATACATTAGTTTTTTTGTATCGCTATCAATATCAAGATCTTTCTTTTTAGTCAAAACTTGAGAAGAATTATTTCTTTTTTTCTCATTGTCATTTATTGTGTTTCTATGCACAGTATTTCGATTTCTAGGGTTCAAAGAAATTAGAATTCTCAATTCTCTACGGCGTCTAGTAGACAAAATATTTTCAGGAACAAGTAAATCATAGTTTCTTTTCAAAATTTTGCGTTTGTGCCTCAATGATATGCGTATGGTTTGATAGATAAATAATTGTTCATAGTTTTTTCTAGAAATACGAATAGGTTCAATAAAAAACAGTAGGTTGTCCCTCAATTCCTCTCTGTCCCTACATTCTGTATAACAAGTGTTCTTACTATCCAGACGCACTGCAGTTTCTAAATCTAGGTCTGTCTTTTTTATAGAAAATATGACAAATTTGTTTATTTTTATATTTTTCAATGCAACCAGGAGACAATAGAAGTTGAGATTATCCATTAGTCTTTCTTCGACGGGAGTCTTCCAGTCCAAAGAAAAACCAAAATATTTATCTAGTAAGAAATTTCGTTCTCCTTTTAGATCCGTTCTGTATCTATTTAGATTAGAACGAGTGTTCCTAGAATAGTTTGAGAGATATAATTTTAGATCTTCTTGCCTCGCGTATTCTTCCTTTTCTAACTTGAAATCATTTTTATCAGTAATGTTTTTGTTTCCATAAAACTGCACAAAAAAGAAATTCATTGGTAAGATCCAAGGATTCTTCTTATATTCACTTAATTTTGAAAAGAACCCAAATCTCGGAGTCAATAATTTCTGATTCGTTATGGAATTCTTTTTTCTTTTTCCCATCAATTTTAAATACTTTCTATCCGAATTTATATACATATCAATATCTTTAATACCATCTTCTGCTATATAATTTTTGATAAAACTATCGCCCATTATATCAAATAATTCTTTTTTATTTTTAGGTGTGTTATAATTATACGAAATCGTTTGGTTTTTGTTTGCTTGCAATGGTGATTTATATCCATAAATATAGGATTTTTTCTTATCTGCATAATTTATATATTTATAGGAGAAAAGATCATATTCATATTGTTTTTTTATTTTTTTTTTTTTTTCTAATAAGTCTACTTGTTGTTTTTTGTAAAAAATTAATTGGTTTTTTTGAGATGACTCATATTCAACTAAATCTTTATTTTGAGCCACGCGATGTTTATGGATTCTATTCCTCCACTTTTGTGTTACTAATCTCGACCATACGCTATGAGGTAAAGCATATTGATAATGAACCTTTAACCAATTTGTCCATTGATTCATTCTAGAATCGGGACGGTTCTTATGTCTTAATTTGGAATTGAATCTTCCTCCTTGTATTCTAAAAAAATAATCTTTTATTTCATTCTTAAGAAAAAAAGATCTTCCATGAGATTCAAAAATAGATCTTAACTTATATTTATATCCATTACTAACTTGTGATAATTTAAACAATACATAGGCTTGTGACAAAGAAGATACATCACAAGAATTCTGTGAATTCATATCCCTAAGATTCGAAGATTTGTCTATAATCGACATAAATGTAAATGGAATTATACTTTCATTTGTTTTATGAACTCTTTGTTCATTTTTTTTTTTTTTGTAAATGGAAATAAATACATTTACAATTTTGTGTGTTAATTCAATAATATTACGAACACGTTGTAGATACCTGATAAGAATACGAATGCCAGCGAAAACCATCTCTTTGTATATCCTGTCCAGGAACACTGGAAAATAAATATAGGATTTACGGATTAATCGAACGTTTCTTCTTTTTACTATTTGCAAATTCTTTTTTAGTAATTCTAATCTTGTAGCAGCATAAGTAGTTTTGGTCGAATTCAAATTAATCTCTAAAGTTATAACCCCCTCTTTTTCTTCTTCTGTCATTTTTTCTAGTTGTTTTAAGATTGTCTTTGTTTGAACATTCAGATATTTTATCCTTTTTTCTGTGTAATTTGTCAAATTACTAGATTGAATTAGAACGGGCGATTCCTCAATCATTGGATTACTCTTACTGATTGTTGAATTTTTTTTGCTTTCACTCAATTCATCTCTTTTTTTGAACCTAAATAGAATACTTTTGCTGTTCCAGTTTTCTATTTCTTCTAACACGATTCGAAACCATTTTTTTCTTTCATTAAAAACTTTTAGAACTATCAAAAAACGATTTTTCAAATATTTTTTCAAATCTTTTTTCAATTTTTTTTTTATTTTTTTTAAAATCGGACCCAAAAATGAAAATGGGTTTGGGACATGATCATCAACGTACGATTCGACTTGTGTTCCATAACCTGTTAAAAACCAGAAGTTTTTT